>Ga0115026_10000013_pt1 | contig 38184 bp, 55 predicted proteins | sample Mud_0915_D1_FD_83878 | JGI IMG/M metagenome (GOLD analysis project Ga0115026, IMG submission 83878) | Wetland microbial communities from Old Woman Creek Reserve in Ohio, USA - Mud_0915_D1 | ecosystem: Environmental > Aquatic > Freshwater > Wetlands > Sediment ...
GATTGAAGATCGCATTGATCTCCATCTGCAACGGCCCCAAGATGTCGCACACGGAACGGCCGTAGTAGCGGCCTGCAATCGGGATGTACTGGATACGGGCGACGGGGCGCTGCCCGTGGGGGAACTCCTCGTCCAGATAGGCCCACCGGCACAGGACACCAGTGTTCTCGACCACCGAGTAGATCATGTGCTCATCGCGGTAGTCGTCGTCTATGTCATCGTAGCAATAGCACTCAAGGATGCGGAACATCCCGTCCTTGAATCCTGTCGTCGCAGACACCCCGGCCTGTTCATCCTGCGTCTGCTTGCGGGAATCAGGGTCTGGGTCCGAGGTCCCTCGGAGGTCTATGAGTTGCTGCCACTCTTCAGCCGTAAACTTATAGATACCTTGGTCACGACGCTGGGCCAGCGTATCCAAGGGTAGGAAGACTTCGTGAATCAGATAGAGAGATTCGTACGGATCTTCCGCCGTGTATGGCACCTTCAAGTCAATGTTATTGCAAAGCTGGACAACAGGCTTGGCCGAAACGATGGTGTCCTTCGTGATATAGACATCGACATGCTCATCGTCTTCATCGTCTGGCCGGTCTATCTCGACCTTCGCCCGGACCCACTTGTGCCCCTCGCGGACGTAACACTCGAACACCCCGTCACCCAGGGACTTGAGTTCCCGCTTAGGGTCAGGCCGCAGTAGGTGGTCGATGTAGTCGGTGTCGGAGAGTTCTACAGGTTCGCTGCCCTCCGGCACCTTCACACCAGCCCACGTCTCTCCCGCACGTGCGTACTTGGGCATAAGATGCTTGGTGCGGGTCTGCCGCCACGTCTCCTCCCACGTGGTCTTCACAGAAGCATCCGAGTCGATCAGCATCGTCCGCAGCCACGATAGCACCGTGGGCTTGAAGTTGGCGATGTCGTTCGTCAGCGCCCACTGGAGGAACTGCTCTACATCATCCGTCTCCTCAAGGTCGTTCGGCTCTACCGCTTTGCAATTCGCAATAGGCTCGGTGCCGAAGAGAGCCTGACCCAAGCGAGGAACGACATTCTCCACGACCTTCTCAATGTAAGGGATGTGGACGTTAGACGCATCTGGCCAGGGCTCTGCAATACGGGTCGTGTCGCCAGTGTAGAGTCGCCAGTTAACGTCACGCTGTTCCTCCCAGTCGGCACGCTCGTCTTGCGCTTGGTGCCACCACTTGAGCACCTTCTGCGCTTTTTCGTCCCTATACTCTTTGCGCTTAAACTTCTTCATTACCCGCAGATCCAGTACTCGACAGTCGAGGAGAGGACAGTGTTCGCGTTCTTTACCCTAAACCCAGTGAACCCAGACCCCAACCCCAGCACCGTGAATCCATCGTCATCCAGCCCTACGGAGTTACTGGCTGTCGCTGCTGTAGTCCGTGTTGAGATCAGCACCCGACCCGTAGAAGCGCGGGCGAACAGCATCTTGGGTGTGCCGATGCTGCCGATGCCAATGCTGCTTGCTGCGCTGCTGGCCAGCTGCACCACACCTTGCACGCTCTCGGTGAAGGTTACGTTGCCTGTGTCGGCTGTCGCGTCTACAAACTGGATACCACCGTCCAGCCATTGCAGACTGGTCCTAAGCCGGTACTTGCGCGCCATCTTCTATCCTTTGTGAACACCCGCATCGTTGGTGTCGCCACTTGGCCAAGGCCGCACGGGCAAGCTGGTTAATCTCATGCGGCTCTTTGGCACTAGCACACTGGCGCATCGCCAGCTTATAACCCATGATGAAACCCATCTCTTCCTTGTACCGCATTTCCTCGGCTACGCTAGGCATTACACCCCCGTCCACATACCAGCGCGGACTTGCTCGCGCCGTAGATTCACCCGCCACGGCTTCCTGGAAAGCGCCTCCATGGGCGCACTAACCGCGCCCGTGCGGTCGCCATGCCGCTGGTAGAAGTACCGAAGGCAGGCTATCATGTCGTCGTCCCGTGTCACCACGTCCTGCTTCGTGTCCTTGTACGCTCCCTGCGAATTGCGCCAGTCGTCCCACACGTGCTTGAGAAAGTTCGCCGCGAGCGTGGGACAGTCCGTCGTGACTTGTAAGGAAGGAATCTCTGTCCGGGGGGACACTTTGAGCGCCCCATGGATCTGATTGTACCCTGCCCACTTGTTCCTCTTGAATGCCTTGGTAAAGTTGAGCCCATGCCCTGCAAACATCTTGAGGATCGAAGCCCCTGTGCCGCGTTCCATCTCCTCTGCGGAGTCGTCTATGATGCGCCCGGTGATCTTTACACTGGTGCGCTCGCTGTACTCGCCGTAAAGTTCCCGGTGCCGCGCCTCTTTCTGGAGAATCGCATGCGCGACATCCTCAATCGTTATCAGCTTCTTGTCAAAGAGTTCGTCATACGCTACTGCGTACTCGCCCTCGGGGTCGGTGGCGATCCACAATACCGCAACCGGCTTCCGTGGGTGCGGGTCCACCATGCAGTACCTCTGCCAGAAGGGCGGGATTCTACCGGGCTTGACGTAGAAGGGGGGCTCCGGCCGCCATTCAGAAAAGACACGACCCACAAGATACTTGGGATTGCCCAGGATACGTGCTTCGAATTCAGCAGGGTCCAGGTCAGCGATGAACTCATCAATCGCCTCTTTCGTCATCGGGCCAAAAGGCGGGCCGTTGTTGTAGATCGAATACTGGAAATGCTCCAGACGCTTGCCCGGCCCGCACTGTGGCAGCAAGATGTCCCAGATCCATGGCTCTGAAAGCGGTGTCAACGCCATCCAGAAGATACCGTGGTAGTCCATCAGTCCCCTGCGCGCCGAGATGAAAAGATCATACGGGGGTGGCTCGTCAAACGACACCCAATGGCCCTTCGTACCTTCTTGTACCTCCGTGTCCTGCTTGTATGCGCGCAGGTATATTACCGAGCCGTTGTCCATGTCGATGCGCTCTGGGTAGCCCCTATAGCCCTTCTTGATCTTGTACGTCCCCAGTGGCGCCCATCTCTTGAACTCCGGCACTAGGACTTCTTCGATGTTCTTCATCTCATGGGCGAACATCCTGCCTACGTTCGGCACAGGCATCGGGCGTCCAGAGCCCAAATACACTATGCGCCTGGGGTCGGTTTCCTCAAGCCATGGCCGATAGCCCAGCGCACAAGAGATCGCCTCGGTGATCTCGCCTGCGGTCTTGCCGCTGCGGTTACTACCCGTGCACACCCTACCCGAAGCCCTGGAGTAGTGGAATGGTTCCTGGTTAGGGTTGGGTATGTAATGGGCGATGGGGTTTGCTTCGTGGGCGTTCTCCAGCCTTTGCAAAGCCTCTTCGAGTTGTAGTAACTCCTCGTAGATCGCCTGTCGGGCTGGATTACGCGCCACGGTTGTTTAGCCCCGCCTTGTAGCCACGATCCCACGCCTTACGGAGTTCGCGGTCAAAAGTGCGGAAATGCCGTATGCGTCCCCACCACTTGTACCGCACAACATACCAAGCGTAGAAGATAAGGTTCAGGGGCCACACTGCGTACAGCCGAGTATCTGTGTCAAAGTCATAGTAGACGATGCCCAGATACCATGGCGTACGCGCCCCTGCCGCATATGGAAACGTGCTCTTGAGCAGCACCGTCTCCAGACATACCCGCCGCAACCACCACGCCATCCCTTACTCCTCTGCCTTCTTGGGTTGCTCTTGTGGAGTAGGCCCGATTGTGCGTGCTTCTGCGTTAGGAATGCGACTGCCCCCTAGTGCTTTAGGGGACTTGGGCTTCAGCGCCTTTTTCATCTTACGTGGACCGGGCACGCTTTACAGATAGCGACAAGACCTGACGAACCACAGCTTTAGGGAACTGCTGTGGTCCGCCAAGACACGCTACCTCCTCCTTCATGTCGTAGTCCGTAGCCAGTATCACATAGTCGCCTGTATCGTCTAGCAGCCACCCCGGTGTATACCGCAGACATGGCTTGATGCTGCGAAGTACCTCCTCCTTGGTGCCCTGCACCGCCCCGTCTGAGAAGATGTCCTCCCACACCACCAAGACTAAGGGGTACTGAAAGTGCATCTACCCTCCTAGACGCGGGGCTTCACCATGTGCTGTGGCTTACGCTTGCCGCCACTTTCCTTCTGCATCCACGCCTTGACAGACGTGTTGCCTTGCTTCATCTTGGCGACACCGATCTCTGCAATCGGATTCGAGTCTGCGGAGTTGAATTTGCCTGTGCATTTAGGAAGTGCCATCTGTCTCCTCGCTAAAAGAAGTCCCCGCCGCCGAGACGCCCTTTTCTTCTGCGGCGCTCTCTATTTCAGTATAAGCGGCGGGGCTCTCTATGAGTGGACTTGCCCCATGGCCGTCCGATTCCCCGACTGCGGGAACGAATGTAGCCCTGCCAAGGGCACCGCCGTCCCCGCCTTCGGAGACATCATCACAATCTTCTGGTCGTTCTTCTGCTTCTTGCCCTGTGCGGTCGGCGTGCCCGTCACTGGACCTGCGGGCGGGTGCCCGCCGCCGTGCCCCGGCGGGGGTGCCTGCGATACATGAATTCCCATCCTTTACCTCCAGTACTTGCGCTTCAACAGACTTGAGCTTATCAAGCATGCCTGACGGCATATCTACTTGCAAAAACGTAAGGCGCTCTACACGCCCCTTGATCGACTCCATCAACGTCTCGATGTTCGTCCGAGACGCTACCTTGCCCCCGCGAGCCGCCGAGTCGTCCACCCATGTTTCTAGGTCTTGCGCACGGTCGCCCATCACCTTGGCCTTGTCTACGAGAATACCCGCTAAGACGCCGCGCTGCTGTACAGACGACTGCTTAAGCGCGGTAGTGTCTATCGTCTCCAGGACGCAGATCGCCTTTTGTGCCAGATACTCAGAGTACGCCCGGGCGCGTTGCGCGCGTGAGGACATCAAGGCGTGACGCATGTTGGCGTCACCGGACTGCAGCGAAGCCAGATATTTCCGTACCGTCTCGACGTGCAGGCCGATCTCCCGGGCGATTTCCTTCGGCCGCTTGCCCAGGCCAGTCATGGTCCATATGGCCTCGACCTGCTCCGGCCTCAGGGCGGAAGGCTGGAAGGTCTGTGCGAGGACAGGAGGAGCTGCCATACTTGGAAGTAGTCTCCTAGCGAATGTAGATCGTGCAAGTCAGGGTGGCTGCGCTGACACCAAAAAGCGCCCGACGCTTGATCCACAGGCCGTTCTTGAGCGGGCCTGTACCCCCTAGCGGAAACGTCTGCGCAGCGTACGTCTTCAGGTACGTTTCCAAAATAACACTGCCGGAAGCGTCATACGCAATGAATGTAGTATTGCCCGTTGTAGACTTATTGCGGACAGAAATCGCAGTAGGATATACAGACTTGCCTGCTGCTACTTGCGGGGTAGTGTTATTCCCCGTGTCGAAATACCAAGGATTACGTGTCAGTCTATCAGCCATTTCAGTTCCTCGAAGCCGTAAACCACGGGCTGTCCGCCCGCCCAGCAACTGCACTATCTACGCTAAGCCACGTGTCTGTGGCTAAACTCACAACAACACGCGGGGTAACGGTTGCTGTAACTTGTACGCCGTTCACATAAATATAAAAGTCTAGCGTGTCACCGTGCGCTACGCCTGCAGACACAATCTGCAAACTGCACTCAACCTCTGTACACGCACCTGCGCCTAGAGAAATTGTACCTGACCCGGCTGTAGCGGCTTCGGTTTGCCCGTCGTTGTCGGCTAAAAACGCACCCGTGCCTCCGGTAAGCCGCTGCGTACAGTCGGCGTCTTCTGTAAGTACCGAAGCCACTGGTATAACTACTGGCTGCCCAACAGCCACCAAAGTCTTCACGCCAGCGTTTAAGGACCGGTAAAGCTGTACAATGAACGGGGGACCAGACGCCTGTTCTGTATCCAGATTCTGGATGTTGAAGCGCAGCAAGAATGTGGTGTCCGGCGCATAGACTATGTTTTGATTCTGCGGAGCAATCCACCCATGTGTGGCCTCGTTGCCACTGTTTTGCCCAAACCTAAACTGTGTCTGTGCTAAAGCCATCTAGGCCCCTACCAGCAAAGGCGCATGCACGCGCGGTGGATTAGGTGTGATGAGGGTTGTATCGGGCCACTTGGCCTGTATCTCCGTCAAGAAGTTCCACGCAAAGACCAGCATCGTGGCCTCCCGGCCCAGCGTGTGGGTATCGAATTCTTTACGGGAGATGATGGGTATCCCGGTCCCCGCTTGGTACAAACCCTGCTTGCTGGAAGTGTCGTCTACGATACAGCAGACTTGGTGCGGCGTCAACCCGCACACATTCGCCATCACCGTGCCCTTCGCGGCTGCACCAATCGCCCCGTCTACAGGGAATTCGGCCAGGAGCGACACCAAACGAGCCGGGGTGTACTGGGCAGCGGATAGAAAAGCGTCATACCGTAACCGAGACTCCCTTTCTCGATACGGGGCCAGTGCGTCGGATGCTGTATCCCGATTGCACCACACGCGCAACGACCCTCCGTGTATGGGGAGTTCTTCCACTTCGTCCACGTAGAAGCCATGTCGGTCCAAAACACGGGACAAAGGCCCGGCGAGGATATAGGACAAGTGCTCGTGGTAGATTTGGTCGAATTCCCCAAGCCTAAACGTGTCATAAGCCCATGGAAACTCCAAAACGAGCAGGCCATGGTGCGCTAAGATGCGCGTACAGGCTTCAAAGAAAGCGTCCCAGTCGTCTGTGTGGGCTAGAACGTTCTGCGCGGTAACGATCTGGGCCTTTACACCGGATTCCCGGAGCTTCTTGGCCAAATCTGGCGTCCAGAGCGCCTGGATTCCGGTATGCCCGGCTCCTTCGAGCCGCTGTACCTGCGGCGAAGGGTCTACACCGACGCCATTGAAGCTGCCGATGTCGCAATGGGCCGCGTTGAACAGCGTACCGTCGTTGCAACCGATGTCCAACCACGTAGTAGCCCCAGAAATGCGCCCCCGGGGCACGCTGCGGAGCCGGGCCTCCACTTTGCGGGCTAGTGTCTGGCACGAACCCCAGAAAGTTTGGGAAACACCCGACTCGTAAGGGTAGTTTGCGTACAAAAGAGACGGGGAAACGGTGTGAGACAGCTGGATTTGGCCGCAATACGTGCATTCCATGAGGCCCAAGGGGTATCGCGGCGCGGCAATGGCCCCGGCACGTGAGGAAAACAGCGCGTTTGCCAGCGGTAAGTCCCCAAATCCGGTCAGGACTGCGAGATTGTGCCCCCCACACGCCCTGCAGGTACGTCTCTCTACACAATCCACGCCCTATTCCTCCTCTTTCTGCACCCGCCGCCCCAGGTAAAAACCAATTTGTGGCTTGCTGCGCTTGCGCCGAGACTGTCCACGCTTGTCCGGCCACCCCTCTAACCACTTATCCGTCATTCTGTCGCTGTCCCACAGTGGGTTATCGAAGTCTATACGGTGTGTTTCAGCCCCTTCCTGCGGGCCAAGGTACGGTAGAACACGAATCTTGGGCACTTGTCCCCCAAAAGCGAGGTTGTCATAGGCGAGGAGTTCGATACAGGGGGTGTCCTCTCCCCCCTCTACCTATTTCGATAGCTGGAAATGGGGTGAGATTCACAAGAGTTGCAATTATTTTACTTTTTTGTTTTCCGGGATATTGTCCAGCCTACCCTCTGTCGTCGGTTCGGGCGCGCGCGTGCCCCCGATACCCCCACCCCTGGCACAACACAAACGAGTTGTCCCACCCCTTGTGGTATCGTGCGGCCCCGCGAGCTTGACATAATGCTAATTATGCGCCATTCGTACGCGAGGGTTGTAGCGTAATGCGTTGCGCTGCAATGGGTTAGTGCAATCGAGGCATCGGCGCGTGCTGTGCGCGCGCATTTTATCCGCTTATTGACACGGCGGCGTGGCCCTGGACCATTTACTTGTATCATACAAGTATCTCATGCGACCCCTTGAAACAGGCCCCCAGAGTGTAGGCAAGCAAACGGCCCCTGCTAGTTTCCCAGCAAGGGGCCGCAGACTAGCCTATGGAAACGTGCGCTATGGACTAGCGCGGTAGCCTAGCAGGAACAGGACAACAGGAACCAGCAGCAATGCCGCAAGGCCAACGGTCAACAGGCCCCAAACTACCAAGCGGGCTAGGCTATGCATTGCGTCTCTCCTTCCCTACTGTGAAGTATGCAATTGCGGCATCTACAGTCTCAACCCGCACGATGCCGCATGAGCCTACCACAACCTGACACTGCATCCCCGCGATTGCCCGCTCCCCTATGCACGGTACCACGTTACCGTCGGAGATCCATACGCGCGGACCACGTTGCCTGCTAAGCCATTGCAATGCAGGCAGGTCCACCGCATTCTCGCGTGATTTGTCGCCATGCGGATCGCCACTAGCGCGCTTACCGTTCTCGGCCAGGATCGTGAGCCTACCGCCGCACAATGCGGGCGGTCCTAGTTTCTCGCCGCTGTAGACGGCAATCGTTGCGCACGGGACCGCTGCTAGCATACGCCCAATGGCTGCTGATTCCGCATTGTCGCCCATGCTCCCAGAGCCGTCTAGCAGGATCGCACCTGACAGCGCCCCGGCCCGCCTAGACGGCATGCCGAACACGCGCCCATCAAGATACAGGCGGGAAGGATTCAGCAGGCCGCCTGTATCCAGTGACGGCCGCAAGCCACCGGCGCCTTTCACAGTGTAAGGCATCGGCGCACGGTCGATGCGCATATCACCCCATTGCACGTTGCCGGCTGGGGGAGTACTAACCCGACCGCCACCACTTGATACAGGCACCGGCGGCTCAAGCGCTGATTGAAGATACCGTGCTGCCTCGACTATCCGCTTGACCGTACATGTTTTCAGACTGCGCTTGCGCGCGTACAGAATGCGCGTTACTTCGGACGCAATGCGCTTCAACCCGTATGCAATCGGCCCGGGCGCGTCGTCTAGTAACCGCAAGGCGTCTTCCGGCTGATGGCAGACTGACACGAAAATGGCCGCCATGTTAGGGTCAAGCGCGCCATTTGCATCCACTAGTTTATTGGCGAATCCTTTCGTCTCTTCGGGCTTGAGGCAAAGCGCGACAGGCCGCCGGAGTTCGCGCGCAGCAATCAAACCTATACGCAAATCCTCGACAGAGTTTGCATATATCGGCTTAATATGCGCGCGTTGCATTGCTGCGATTAGACGTTGTGGGGTGTACTCAACGTGTAGTAACTCATGCCAGCGCGCCATATGCGCGCGTTGAGTGTCGTCTAGCGGCACGCGCATTGCGCATTCCGCCTTGCCGTTTATCTGGACGTTCGGCACCTGGCCCGGGCCGATTCCTTCCACGCGCCATCGAGTCTCGGGCTTACGCGTTTCGGGTAGAGGGTAGGTTTTCATGCTTAGCGGTCCTCCCCCGCTAGCGTCATGGCGTCTAGCAGTTCTTCCGCACGTGCGCCAAAGGCCAATTTGGCCGCCTGCTGCGCGTCTAGTCCACGGTTCAGATAGCGGGCATATGCTAGCCAGCTACGCATGCTTACGCGACGTTCCGGATCGTCCCAGCAAGCCGCGTGGTTTTTCACCGCTACCATGCAGGCCGCGTCTCCAAGCGCGTCATACGCGTCTGGATGCGGCCCAGGCAGTATGACCGTGGCGCCTTGGAGCCTATCCGCGAGCGCGGGGTCCAGAGCCTCAAGCGGGGCGTTGCTCGTGCCGATAACCTGGAAACCGCTGGCTGGAAATGCTCGCTCGCCATTGGAGAGCGAAAAGAAGCAATCCGGCCGCCCGGTCGCGGTAGCATCGGCCATGTCGCACAGTTGCAGGAACGTCGCAACCGCGTCCGTTTCCGGCCGGTTTATCTCGTTGACGACCAAGCGCGCGCCATCTCGCATAGCCAGCAGCGCCGGTCCCGGGACGAATCCACCCGCCTTGTGAAGATCGGGCAGACCGATCAAATCGGCGCGCGTTGCGTACGTGCCCAGCGTGACACTATGAACCGCCTTCCCCATACCTTGGCCTGCTAGGCGCGTCTTGCCTGTGCCCGGTGCCGAGACGAGCAAGCCGCTTGGGGCATGCTCAAGCATGGCCACTGCTAGCGCCCATGACTCTTCTAACCGCTCAACGTACGCGCCCAGGGTATCGGATTCCATTAGCTTCTTGCGTATGGATGGCCACATTGCCGTGCCTCTCTTCTCTAGAGTCTCCTACCGCGCGGAGTCTCCGCGCTTCCCCTAGAGTATCGGCTAAGATTGTCACAATCGTGTCACAATCGTGTCACGTTTTCGTCACATTTTCAACGTGGCAAATTGCCCCGCACGTAGCAAAATGCCCCGAATCCCCGGCGGCTCGGGCCGAGTCACAAGCTAGACGGGGCAGAGTGCCCTGGTCGGGGCATTTCGCCACGCGCAAGAATCGAGCCGGCTTTATGGCACGATCCTTGAACGTCCGAGCAGAAACCTGGACAGGCCCCGCGCGCCGGGGCCGAGGCGGCCTGCGTGGGCGGCTGACACGGCGGCGGCTCCTGGCGGACACGGCGGCAATAGGGCTTGCTCAGAGCAACGTGGGCGGGTAGGATAAGCGAATCCGCCCCCTAGCGGGCAAAGTCCAAACAGCGAAAGGAGGGTGCAGACATGGCAAAGTGCATGGCGATCTGCAGGGGGCATGATAGCTCCCGCGTCAAAGAAGACCATCGGCTGGGGTCCGTAAGGGCCGAGGCCGAAGCAAACACGTGGCGGACCTTCGCTACGGTCGCAACACTGGCTGACGGCAGCGTGTCCGTTCGAGTCACTAGGGACGGTGTGGTATTGCACCACTGGACCTGCGGCCCTGAAGCCCCTAAAGCAGTGCATGGTCCTGGCTGTGCGCTTCGTAATGCACCTAAGCTCACCACATGCAGATGTGACAGCAACACACTTTTCCCTATGGAGGCATAATGCAACCACTAACCCGTAACGTAACTCTTGCGTCGTCCGACACACCACAGGACAACACGCCCGAGTCACGGCTGTTCACCAAGACTCTGCACTTCTCTTTCGACGTTGTTGTTCCACACTTGCTCAACAAAGCCGTAATGTCAATGTCCCAAGATGTTGCAGATGCAATGGCTGTGGCGGCTACGTCTGTGCTATACAATATTGCAACAGACATGGAGAAGCAGCTAAAAAACAACAATACAGGAGGCCCCAGTGTCAACTGATAAGACCGTCAGAACTGATAAGACCGTCAGAACTGATAAGACCGTCAGAACTGATAAGACCGTCAGAACTGATAAGACCGTCAGAACTGACACACAAGACACACGGCCCTATCGTGTAGTAATATACGAGGGCGACAGAATCATCACTGTCTCTCGGGAGACAGACATGGCGGTGGCTGAGCGTGTATTGCACCTTTTCCAAGGCGCTGTTATTCTTACAGCAGCCCACCCGCATTTTGACTTGTACCACGTGCCAAAAGGAGGTTAGTATGGCACACAAAACAGCATACCAGTGCCTGATGTGTAGTAAACCTGTAACACACGCAGACTCGATTGTACTCTCTGTACCTGGGTGTCCCAAGGTACTGATACACCGTGGCAGGTGCTATAGCCGTTACCGCTCTAGCCTAAGACACGGCGCGGCCAAAACTGTAAAGGCACCCAGGCTCCTAGACAATGTAGCTACTAATGTAGTAGTACCTGTTACATCTGCTCCTACGGAGCCTAGTAAATTGGTAGTCACTAATGTAGTAAGTACAGAGAAAAGTGATAGTGATAGTCAGTCTCTTACACAAGACACTGTTAGTGTACCTGCTCTGCAGACAGAGACTGGTAATATAACTCTGTCTACTCCACAAGACACTACTCTTAACACTACCACTACTCTACACTTTCCTAGTCTCTTTAGTAGAAGAGTATATGAATATAGGGTATCTAATAAATTATCACAATCTGCTCTAAGTAAGATAGTAGGTTACAATACTGGTGCTAGCAGTATATGTAAGTTAGAGAAGTATGGATGTATAAGACCTACTGAGCCTGTGTATAATCTTGGTGTTCTTCTTGGTATGCTAAGACATGAAGTAGATGATATGATTAAAGAGAAGGATGTATATATACCTGGTAGCAGTACCATTGTCCCTATCGTATATACCTCTTCCGCTAAGTCTAGTAGTGACAAGGAGTTAAGTGTTAAAGATAACCGCTGCAACGACTTAGACACTACCGACCCGTACCAGGCCGCGCGGGCGGCTTGTAAGGCGTTGGTGCTCCACATACTTAGTCTACCCGACCTGCCTGACCTCCGGCTGATCCGCCGCCTGGTCTTGGTGGGCTGGGGGCTTCCGCAAGGTGCGGTAGCCAGAGAGAACCTTCCATTGGAGGGGGTAAAGGGGGAACCACATGCCCACTAGGGCCGAGCGCGAGACAGTGATCGTGGCGAACCTAGCCGACCTGGACGAGGGTTGGTTCGCCGTCGAGACTACCGAACTCTCTGTCTACCGCCGCCTGCGCCGGATTGCCGGGGTGGCCAGGCTGGAGGTACTACACAAAGATGTAGACGACAAGGGCAGGGAGTGGCACTGGCTGTGCCGGGTGCCTGCCGACTGCTGGACGGACCTCGGCGTGCGCCGGAAAAGAGTCTTGACGGAGGCACAGCGCGATGCCAGGATGGCCAACTTGGCCAAAAACCGCCCTACGGGTAGGGCAGAAACGTAGGTGAAGTGGACCGGGTGGGGTGTGATGCCTCCCCGGTCCCTTTCAGGGTCAAATCGTCCAGTAATTACCTTGAGTGACAAAATGTCCGGGTGGTCTACCCCAAGAAGGGAGGTGGTGAAGACATGAAGGATCGTATTGCACTCACTGCGCTGGTGGTGTCTGTAGTGGCGGGTATGGCGCTTTACGCCGTAAACGCTTATGCAGACATCTTTTGGTGGATCTGGCGGTAGTTAGGTAGGGGTGGGTAAGGCCGCGCCCACCCCGTTATCACCTGAGGTAAAAAACATGGCTTCGATAATCCTGCATCCTTCCGACCTCCGCCCCTGTCCCAAGTGCGGCTACCCCCGCTGCTTCATGCGGGGGGCTAGATTGGTCGAGGCATACCGCTACGGGCAGAAGTGGATGGCCACTGCATCTAACCATAAGTGTAGCCCGAAGTTAGCACATAGTTTAACAGTTGTAAAAAAAGTGCTTGACTTTCCCGCAAAGGCATGATAAGGTCCGTCCCATGTGCAGGACAAGACTCGGACAAGGGGCTGGGGACTTGGCGAAGGCGGGGAGCAGTATAGCCACCCCGCCGTGGCCTATCGGGGCACACCCCACCCCTGCCTTTGTCTCCTGCGCAGTGCCTCAGGGGCCAGTCTTGGGTGGAGCATACGCAGAACCACTGCATATGACAGGCTGGCCCCCTTCTGTCTTGGCTACCCCCGTCCTCTGGCGCGGCCCGTTATAGGGCATGGTCCCGCAAGAGCTGCGCCTTTGGCGGGGTAGGTTGTCCCAGGTGCCGGGCACGGTGTCTGGGTCCAGGGGGAGTCTGTAGAGTCTAGTACCAGGGAGAGGTTGCTGGACGACACGGGCTCCCCCTTTCTTCTACCGAGGACACATGGACGTGCTGGGTGGGCGGTGGGATGGCGCAGACAAGGGGATGTATAGTGACGAACTCCTGTCCAAAGCCAAGGACATCGAGGGCTATGGCACCAACAGCCACCACACTTCCCGAGTGGTCGCCAATCTCCGCCGCATTGCCCAGTACACCTACGTCATGGCGCTGGGGCTCTATGTGTGCTCCTTTGGCCCACATGCTACGAAGGGCGACACGATCTGCGGGAGATGCTGGCACCCGCTGCAGACCTACAGCGTCGTCTGTCCCGGGTGTGGGGCACCCGTGAAGCGCAAACCGCAGAAACCTGCGGACGAAGACCCACTCGTAGACTGAGGCATAACAATGGCTTGGCAAGGGTGGTTAAAGTGGATGGCGGGATACGACAGCATGGGGATTGGCAGCAGTGGCAGGTCTGCCCCTTCTGTGGGGCGAAGGACTGGCGGTTCGGAATCAACGTCGTCACGGGGGCGTACAAGTGCTTCCACGCCTCCTGCGGGGCCAAGGGGAGGGATGGGGCGTATGTCGGGCGAGGCGAAAAGGCGAGGGCGTCTTCGGCCGAGAAGTGCCCCATCCCACCAAGCCGCATCATCCAAGACCCTAGAGCGTTGGACTATCTTGCGAGACGCATGGTGGACCCGGTGGCATGGGGCATTCGAGAAGGAACTGCTGGGCTCTACGGACGAGTCGTCATCCCCTTCCCCGACTGTGACTATTGGCAAGCACGGGCGTACCTGCCCCAAGTGCAGCCGAAGTACAAGAACCCGGATGGGCAGACTTATCCGCTGTTCATGGCTCTCCATCCTGCGCGTAAGGATGTGGTTCTGGTTGAAGGTGTATTTGACGCTATCGCCTTACGTAACTTGGGATATTCGGCGTGCGCCATCGGTAGCACTCATGTTACGTCTGTGGGGCTGGAACTGCTACGTAAACTCCAAGCGGACGTGGTTACGATATGCCTTGACTTTGGCGCAGGAGGGCACGCTTTCAAGCTATACCGCGTCATCAGGCCGGTGCTCGATTGCCCCATCCGTATCGTCCTGCGCCTGCCACACGAAGACGGAGGGCTAGATGTCGCAGACCTTGCCCTTACTAGGCCAGAGCGAGTCCACCAGTATCTCTGCGAGCAGCAGTATCTACAACCCGAAGTGCCAGCAGTGTAATCTGGCCCGCACCTGCCGTCACGTGTGTATCCCCGCGCGGGTGGGATCGGGACCAGACCCTTGTGCTAGGCGGATACTGCTGATCGGTGAGGCTCCTGGGCAACAGGAAGACCAGATGGGCAGGGTCTTTATCGGCCAGGCCGGGGCTAAACTGGCAGAGCTAGCCCATCATGCACAGCTGCCTCTCGGGGATTGTGTCATCACCAACGCCGTTAAGTGCCGCCCGCCTTCTAACCGTACGCCCCTTATAAGCGAGATCCGTGCCTGCCGTCCCTACTTGGAAGCGGAGTCCGTCGCCTATGGGCCTGAACTCGTCATCTGCCTTGGCCTAGTCGCAGTCAAGGCAGTAACAGGAAAGGGGGATATTAAGCTGGGGGATGTCTTGGGCGGGCTGGTGCCCCAGGATATGTTCCAGTGTCCGGTCTATGCTACCTACCACCCTGCGGCGGTGCTCTGCTTCCCCCACCTTGGCCAAGACTGGGTGGAGCATGTGTCCCGCGCCTTGTCGGGCGCGGCACCCACGCCCCACCCCACTGTACTCGGGCCGCTTACTGTAACCACGCCCCCCGGGGAGTTTGTGTCACTCGACTTGGAGACATACCCGGGGCTGGACCCATTCCACCCTGATGCTAGGATACGGATGGCGGGGCAGTCTACCCAGCCGGGGTATGCTAGCGTTATCATGGATGATAAGGTCTACGTCCCCGACGACACGTGGATTTGTGGGTCCAATATCAAGTACGACATCAAGTGGATGATGGCACACTGGCAGTTTATTCCTGACTGTTACATGTGGTGGGATACTGCTATTGCAGAACGGCTACTCTACCCACAGTCCCAAGAGCGCGGCCTGAAGTCGCTAGCGATGAAGTACGCGCCAGAGATGGGGGCGTATTCGGCACCCATCGCTGCCTTGAGGGCGGCGCGTAAGGGGTGGGCCGGGATACGGGACGAGGAGTTGGTCGAGTACTGTGGCAACGACGCCGACGCCTCCCTCCGTGTGGCCCTGGCCCAGCACGCCCGGATGCGCCCCGAGGACGTACGGATCATGCGCTTCATGTCGGAGGCGATAGTCCATTTCGCCAAGGTTGAACTCCGTGGAGTGAAGGTTGATCTGGCATATAACTCCGTCCTGGCCGCCGAGATGGGTGCAGACGTGGATAGAGAGCGTGCGGTCTGCGCCGACCTTCTGGGTGGTGGCAACCCGGCATCATCCCCTGCCATGTGCCGTCACTTTGGGCTCAAGTCGTGCGACGAGAAGGCGCTCCGGGGGCTCGTCCGTAGGGATCGCACCCGCAGACAAGAAGTGGACGCCCTCCTGGCGTACCGCAAGAAGGCCAAGCTGCTGTCTACCTATGTTACTGGCGTCGCCCTACGAGTTGACGCCCGTGGAGTGCTTCACACCACGTATAGACTGGACGGTACAGAGACGGGTCGTGCGTCGTGTGCAGACCCTAATCTACAGAACATCGCACGTAACCCCAAGATTAAGCGACAGTTTGTACCACATACCGGCTATTGGTGGGAGGGGGACTACTCGCAGGCTGAACTCCGTCTCGGTGCGCAGATGTCCGGGGACACGCGTATGGCCCGCCTGCTGGAGAGTGACTTTCACCTGGACATGGCTAAGGTGGTATTCAGTACCCAAACCCCTACCGATGCCCAAAGAACCATAGCGAAGACCACGACGTTTAGGATCATGTACGGTGGCGGGGCCGAGGGCTTAGCCGGGGCACTACGTATCTCTCTATGGCAGGCCCAGCGGCTGATAGCCGCCTGGTACAGAGCCGTACCCACCTTTGCAGCTTGGCAGGAGTCGCAGGTCCGCCAAGCGCAGGAGAAGGGTTACGTTGAGACGGCTTTTGGGAGACGCTACACCTTCCCGGCAGGGCTGGATTGGGACTCGCCGCTAGGGCAGCACTATAGGCGTGTGGCGGTCAATGCTCCCATCCAAGGGACGGTAGGACAAATATGCGAGATGGCGCAGATTGCGCTTGACAAGCAGGGTCTAGATGTGTTACTACAGGTCCATGATTCAGTGGATGGGCAGGCTACCGCACCCTACCAAGACGTGCTGCCTGAAGTGCAGCGGATCATGCAGGGTGTGGACACTTGGGAACGAGGCATGACTGTCCCGCTGGTCGTGGACGTAAAGCACGGGCCGACGTGGGGGGACTTAGCGAAATGGTCCGCATAGACTGGGCCAAGGTGACGGCGTTTTTCGGCGGGGCGATCTTCTGCTGCATCTTCTGGTACATGGTGTTTCGGATCTTGGACCTGGCAGTGTGGAGGCGGTGATGTTCTACCTGGTGCTGGGGTGTCTGCTGCTGGTGGCGATGGTGGTGTGCTATAAAGCACCATTCTGGGTGCAGGTGGTGCTGTTGGTGGCGGGGATCGCGGCCTGCTTGGTTACAGTACTGGAGGGTTAGATGCCTAAGTCTTTTGAGGATGTCGTGCTGGGTAAGGTGGTGTCTGCGGCGATTACAGACTCTGACGTAAGCAAGCTAGCAGGTAAGCTGCGTCCTCAGATCCTCGCCTATCTTGAGAAAGAGGTCATGGCGGCCATCAAGAATGAAGATTGGTGCGATACACCCCAGATGGACAACCTGCTTGGCGACATTGCTGACGCCATGGTTGCGGAGATGCGGGCGAAGCTGGGCATCGTGAAGAAGGGGAAGAAGTAATGGACTGGGTGGAACCTAATACCGACGCAATGGAAGCCCAAGTAGGCGGTGGCCTGTTCTTCCGCCCCAAGGTGGGTACGTACCGGGTGCGCTTTGCCCCGCCGTGGTCCAAGGCTGGTACTTTGTACAAGCTGGAGGCCCTGCACTACGGATTCAAGGACCACATGGGGAACCGTGTCACGCTACCCTGCCGGGAGTTGCATAGCCCTACCCGCGACTGCCCGGTGTGCCTGTACATCCAGAAGCTGGGCAAGGGGGACGCCACCAAGTCTCTCCGGCAGGAGATCCGACAGACGCTGCGCTACAACTTGAATCTGGCCCTCCGCACGGAGGCCGGGGACATGGGCTGGCAAGTATGGGCGGCGGGGATGACGGTGGCTAAGGCGCTCAACGCCACGGCTAAGATGTTCAAGGATCTGAAGCGCCCCCACTTTGCGCACCCTGACAAGGGCGTGGACTTTACCCTGCAGGTGGTGGGCGAGAAGTTCGAGCGGCGGTACACGCTCCTGCCGGACGGGCCGAAGGAGGTCTGCCCCGTGGGGGTGGCACAGACGCCGCATGACCTGGACGCCTTGATCTCCCCCGTGCCGCTGGAGTACGATGAGATGGTGGACCTTATCAAGCGGAACTACGGCCATCAGTATCCCTGGCAGGGGGAGACGAAGCCCGGCGTGGCGGCGGAAGTGGTGGAATGATGTCTGCGGAAAGGGATCTCGCCATCGCCCGCGCGGTGGCTGCGGCAGACGTGCGCGAAGGGCTCAAGGTGCCGCCAGACGACGACGAACTGCGCGCGATCATCGCGGACGTGGACAAGCAGTTTGCGGGGGGCGCGTATCCGCCCGACGAGCAGCCAGCCGGTTCCCTGGACGCCCCGGGGCGGACTGCATACCGGCCATGCACTGCCGACACGGTATCACGCGCAACACTTTCTCCCCGCGCGGCGCTGATCGCCGCCGTGCGCGCGGGATACGAGGCGGCCTTCGCGGAGATGGGAAAGATCGAGCCCTACGCCGATGAGGACCGCTTCCTCGCCCTGGTCCCCGAGGCGGCGCGCCGCGTGCTGCTGGACTCATTCCGCCAAGGCTATGACACTGCACGCCGAGAGATAGCGGAAGATCCCTGTATGGACCCACGCCTTGGTAGGGAGTACTTCCAGGGCAAGGCCGAAGCCTATGCCAAGGCGGCGGCCATCGCGCGCCAATACTACCTTGGCGAAGAAATGGCACAGGAGATCGAGGCCGCCGCGCGGGAGGACAAGGGCGATGAATGAAGCCGAGCGGTTCGAGTCGTATCGAGCGATGGACGAGGCATACGAACACGGCAAGCGCGACGAGCACGCGCGCGCGGTGGAGATCATCAAGGCGCTGCTCAACACCAACAGCGAGAACACATGGGATAACGCAGCGGCAGCCGCCCGCGCCTACGTTTCGGAGGAAGCATGACCACCGACCCCGAGCGCGCCCGATTCGTGGAGTGGTTCAGAGGGCTTTGGTTTGACGGGAAAATAGGCTACGCAAACGCCGCCGCCGACGCCATCGAGCGCGCCGTGCGGCATCTGAACCGCGAGGTTGATGAGCCGTACCCGGTGCGACTCTCCGGTGGCGATATTGATTGGGAGAGTAACTGGCCGATCCCCTGGCGCGCCGCGATGCAGGAGGACGAGGGATGACCACGCTTAAGCAGTTCATCGAGGCGAATATGCTTGATGGACAACCGCTGAACGATTGCGGTGGGGCTATGGTCGCTGCAACCGAAGTCTACGAAGTGATGCGCGATTACATCGTCGCCGCCCGCCTCGACGCCGCGCGGAAGATGTTTCGTTGGTGTCAGGATATGTTCGCAATGCCACAAAGCGAACCGGACGACGCCTCGCTGGCGAAGATCGTGGACCCCTATGCCTGAGCCCTGGTGGACGTGGCTGATCGCGCCCGAGGCGCTCCGCGCGACTGCGATCCTTGGTCTAATCTTCTTCGTGGTGTGGGCTGTTAGGAGATGGCGTATGCAATTTAGTCGTCGGCCTCCGGGGCACCCGCGTTTTCACCATAGCTTGGTGCGTGGGCCTTGGCCTTACCATGCTTGCATTGGCTCTTTGTCTTTAGACATAGGGGATGCCAGGGAAAAACTGCGTATAAGACAGTACACCGTGGTGTCTCGGGCGGTAGAAGATGGGGTAGCCATGGGGTGGCGGCACGCGACCAAGCATCAAGACCTGGACGAGACGCTACAAGACACGCTGCACGACTTGGTGGTTGACCATATCCCGCGCGATGTAATGCTCGCGCTTGAAGAGGTAATTGACTTTGACGTATGACCTAGTACGCCAGGTGCTTGATGGGGTAGACGCCGACTGCAAGGCCCGGGCTACACCCTACAAGCGTGACTACTTCCGCGCCTCTGAGGCGGGTAAGTGCGGTAGACAGATCCTGCATGGGATGTTCGGCTCGACGCCGCTCCCCTTCGCGGTGCAGGGGAAGCTGGTGGTTGAGTCGGGCGACCTGCACCACTCCGCGACCCGCGCCCGCCTGCGCAAGTTTGGTATCCAGGTGGAGGGTGAAGAAGAGGATTACATCTGGTCCAGAGAGCTGGACGGCAAGGAGGCGTACAAGATCAAGGCCCGTATTGACGGGCGTGTTAGACTGCGGGCCAGCGGTAAGGGTGTGTTGAAGGACAAGACCCATGCGCTGTTGGAGGTCAAGTCCTTCTCCGTCTACTTCGAGAAGGGCTTCGCGAAGGCGGTTGCGGCTGAGGCCGAGGAGGATGCCGATGGATACCTGTGGCCTCGCTCGGAGTGGTCGGCCCAGGTCATCTGGCCTGACTACATGGCACAGACTCAGATCAGCCTGGAAATCTGTGGTCTGGACGTGGCCTATTTTATTCCTGTATTCCGTGACAGTGGTTGGCTGGGTCTTAGCGGGCGTGGACTCGTTATCCCACGCTCTCAAGACTATATCAATCGTATACTGTCTCGTCTGGATAACCTGTATCGCTATTATATGGCGGAGGAGTTGGTCGAGCCCGAGTACCAACCCAACTCCCGGGAGTGCGGATTCTGCAGCTACTGGGGGGACTGTTGGGGGGAGCGACTTGGGATACCCCAAAAGAGGATGGGGGGTGATAAATACGCCGAGTTATCCGGTTAGCTACTGTGTTATGTGTCACTACCCTACGTGGGAGTGCCAGTGTAATCGTGGATTGCCCGACTCCGGCAAGCGCCGTCACTTCCCTACCGGCTCCCAGCGCGACACACGTGAAGGCAAGGGGCGCTTCGACCTCCTCCCACCGCTGTTTCTCATCCTCTTGGCCAAGCACTTTGAGAGGGGAGGGGCCAAGTATGAGGACAGGAACTGGGAGAAGGGCCAGCCGATGTCCACATACCTCGACTCGGCCTTAAGGCATCTCGTCAAGTACACCTGGTACGGGGCAGACAACGAGGACCATCTGGTGGCGGCGGCGTGGAATCTCGCAGCCATGGTGGAGACACGCGAGCGCGCCAAGCTGGGGGTGCTGCCCAAGGAACTCGCGGACGTCCCTATCCCCAGAGGCGGGGGTGTTCTGAAGCATGACGTCTTTGAGGAGGGTGGGCTTTGACACTAGTTGAGGGCTTCATTCTGCTGTTTGTTGGCTTGAAACTGGCAGGGGTGATAGACTGGGCGTGGTGGCTAGTACTGATCCCCGCATACGTGAAAGTGCTGCTGTACATCATTGGAACAATGGACAGCTAATGCAGCGTATCGAGGAGCGGTTTTGGGCTAAGGTGGATAAGCGTGGAGAGGATGAGTGCTGGCTGTGGACTGCAAGCTGCTTCTACCGTGGATACGGGCAGATCAAAGTCAAGAGGGAGAACTTGCTAGCTCACCGAGTGGCGTGGGAATTGAGCGTTGGTGCTGTGCCAGATGGTATGTGTGTGCTGCATCACTGTGACAATCCTAAATGCGTTAATCCCAGCCATCTATTCTTGGGCACAAATGCAGACAACTCGGCTGATATGGTTGCTAAGCATAGGCAGCGATGCGCATATGGTACGCGCCACTACTTGGCTAAGCTAACGGAGGATGATGTTGCGGAGATTAGACGCCGCGTAGCAGCGGGAGAGAAGCAGCATGTAGTAGCTAGTGCGTATGGGATAAGCCAGCCTAATGTGTGCTTGATCGTTGGGCGTAAGACGTGGTGCCATGTTAAGAACTGAACATCTAGTCCTGCGCGCTTTGATGGACCCCAAGGAGTACGCTACGTACAAGGGGATGTTGAAGCCTGAGTACTGGTCCTCCCCGGTCACTCGGAATATCTACAAGACAATCTGTAAGTTGCAGGATACAAGTAGTGGCGGCGATGGCGAGATCAGCTTTGATGTACTAACTGCTGCATTGGAACAGGCGGGGCACAGCGGTAACGACTACAGCTATATCATGGAGATCATCGGCGGGCAGACTCCGCACAATGCGGGCCTGCGGGGTGTGGTGACGCGGCATGTGCAGACCCAAATGCTTCTCACCTGTGGGGAGGAGATTGGCAGGTATGCATCCGGGGCCGCTGTTGATCTCCATGATCTTGCTGCTAAGGTGGCAGAGGCTGCTGACTTCGATCTGGTACAGGGGGTGGTGGTTGACTACGGCACACATGCTGGAGTATATGATGACGGGGCTCTGGCCGAGGGTGCCGTGCCACTCGGGTTTGCCTTGGTGGTGGATGAATACTTTAAGGGTGGGATCGCGCCCGGCGAACTTCTGTCCTTTTTGTCATGGCCCGGTGGTGGTAAAACGACTTTTTTGGTCAACGCCGGGGCAGGGGCCTTCCTCGCCCACAAGCGAGTCCTCCACGTCACCACAGAAATCCACGCCCCTCGGGTAGCCAGTAGGTACGATTCCTGTATCGCACCCTTCTGCGCCCCCGGGGAGGAGTTTAAGGATTTCGTCAAGTCCCTGGTGGCGGCAGGTAGTAGGCTGTGGATCAAGGACGTGTCTGATACCGCAGTAACGGCGGCGGCGCTGGAGTCTTTCATCCGGCGTGAACTCCCCGACCGACCACACGTGCTTGTGGTGGACTACGCGGACGAACTCCTGTCCAGCCGCAAGTACGAGGAGAAGAGGCATGAGCTGGCCCTTGTCTACAAGGAACTGCGACAGCTTGCTGCAAGACTTGGCATTCCGATCTTTACTGCCACGCAGGCTACACGTGAGGCTCTTAAGAAGCGTAGTGCGGAGCTGGAAGACGTGGCCGAATCCTTCGGCATTGCACGAGTGGCGGACCATCTCTTGGCCATTAACCCACAGGAGAATGTAGGCGAGGTAATTCTCAAAGTAATCAAGTCGCGGCGCAGGTCGTCTAGGCCGCCGTGGTTGTTGGCGGTGGACTATGATGCGTGTAGAGTAACCGATGCCCTCGCCGGGGGTACGGTGGATGCTGGTGTGTGGGGTGGACCCAGGCCTCGGAATGACGGGGGCGGTGGTACTGGATGAGGACTCGAATCTCAAGGCATGGCAGGTGTGGACTTCCAAACCGTTGGGCCATATACTACCACGATGTTTAGGGATGGGGTACGATGTCACGCTCTGGATAGCTGAGGTCTGCGGGACAGGCCCGCTGCAGCTGGTCATCGAGCACCCCATCTTCTCGAAGAATGCGCTCGGCTTCGCCAAGCAGGTGCGACTGATGCACACGCTGGAGGAGTTCTTGGTGGAGCAAGGGATAGAAGACGGCATGTGGTCTGGAGGAAGGATCATTGAGGTCCTTCCCCACGGGCCGCGCAAATCATTAGGGCTCAAGGCATCGGCCCCGAAGTCCCTCATCACGGACCTCTTCCGCACAGACTACGGGGCTGTAGTGGGGGACTTGCCCAGGGTGCAGATGGAAGCGTTAGGGGATGCGTGGGCTATTGCGTCGTGTGTGTCGAAGCCGGACCTCTGGCATCAAGTACTGGAGTTTGAGTGATGTGCTGGTGTGTTGGACTGCTGGTGTTTGCGGCTGTCTGTGCCTTGGTGTACATGACGTGGGGGAGTAAGGTATGAGCTACCACATTTACATCCTAGGCTACAAGCAGCCGGGTGCCTTGCAGGCGTGCGAGTCGGCGGTACGGGCTAGCTTGGTGCCGGGGACATTCTGTGTAGAAGTCGTGGACAACACCGCCGAGAACGTGAACATCCACAAGCGGTGGAATGACTCTTGGAAAGTGTCCGGGGCAGAGTGGATGGTGTATCTGACTGCGGATACATTACCCCAGGGAGGATGGTTGCATGAGATCCACGCCGCGCGGGAAGTCTGCGGCCCACAGTACGCGGCGTTCGGTCCTTCTACTAATTCCTGCTATAATGAACAGGCAGGACGGGAGCCCGCTATCGTGGCCCAAGCCCCCGCTGGGTCCGTTGTCCCAGGTATATTACTCCCAGGGTTTTGTATGGCAGTACGACGGGACGCACTGGTGGCGCTCGGAGGATTCCGTGAAGACTTTACCTTCTACGGCGGGGACGTGGACTTCATGTACCGTCTCCGCATGGCAGGATACGAAACAGGGTGGGTGGTGCGCTCCTTCGTATACCACGAATGGGGTGGATCAGCCAAGAAGCAGGGGAAAGAGTGGTATGAAAAAGCCCGTGAAGAAGGCAACTCCCGTCTCCAAGCCGCCGTCCAAGCGTACGAAGCCGATCCCGGCCTCTGGTATTGGACTGGTACGGGATGTGTACGCAAAGCTGATGGTGGTCAGGGCTGAGCTTGACGAAGCCTTGGACATGATGGAGGATCTGCAATGATTCATCGTCCGTTGCATGGTGATGACATCACCCGGTTGCCTCAGTATCTGGGGTGTGACGCCTACGGGGTTACGAGGTCGTCTATTACGGAGGCGCAGCTCCAGGCCGTGCAGGATACCGGGGCTGAGGTCTGGTTCTACATGAACGTGCTCAACCACCCCTGCCCGGAGTGGCGGGGGGCTTTCATGGACTGGGTGCGGGGGAACATGCCCATCCTCAAGGCGGGAGACGAATATGCCTTCTTCCCGTGGTTTGGGTGCAATGATGCCCGGCGTACCCTCATTGACTGGAGGTACGTGCCGACCGAACGCCTCGTCCAGTTCGCGGGCGTGGTGAAGGCGGAAGCCGCAGGCGGCGTGCCCATGTTCGATCAGTACTGGCTGGTGGCGCATGAGTGGATGTTCTCTACGGAGGTTGGGGCACAGTACACCGACTTCCCGGTGGAGAAGTGGCGCTACTGGTACAAGCGGATTCGGCGCATGGTGGAGTTGGTCCAGCAGCGTACCGGGGTGCGGCCCATCCTGAACGGGGACTGGGGCTCTAGTGCCTTGGGCGGGCGGCTGTACCTGGAGCATGCCGAACGCAACTGGATGTATGCCCTGTCCTTGTGGTACAACGACAATATCCTGTCCGTCAATCCCAGTGACCCTACCGCCGTGTCGGAACTCATCGACGCGGCTATGGACCACCCCGAGAAGTGGGTGTCCTTTGCCGGTGGGACGCAGGCGGATACGGACGCGGCGTACGTGAAGCTGCTGGATGCGATGGGGAGGTAGCGGTGGGGAAGATCCTGACGCCTCGGGACGGCTTTAAAAAGCCGCCTCTAGAAGTCCGTGTAGAACGGCTGGAGACGGTGATCTCTATGCTGCTGGGGGTGCAGGCGGTGGGGTATCGCGCCTTCGCGCAGGCGTTTGGGGGATCGCAGCCCAATGAAAAGCCCGCCGCGCCTGGGGCAGAGGCCGCTGACGAGCAGCGGGGGGAGGACCAGACGGGCGGGCTTGTAGAGGAGACTACTTAGACTGCTGGGATAGCTTTACCGCCGCGGGGAGCTTAGCCGTGGCCAAAGCCGCCGTAGCGACACGATTCACTACCTTGGAGGGCAGCGACGGGAACTGGGCGGCCAGCTGTTCGATGATCTGCTGGATCAGCTTGGCCTCGTCCCACGTGGGGTACATGGCGTAGACGCTGCCAGCGATGTCTGACGCGATGAGGGCGATTCTCCTGGCGAGGTCGCCCTTCTTGCGTTCTATCAGCCACCTGACAAGGAAGGGAAAGACAAGCACGGTCAGCACCGTACGGATCAGCTCTTGGATATCTAAAGTCATCAGAACTCCTTGGCCATCTCGGCCTGTACTATACTTCTGAGTAGGGTCACGTCCAGCACACCCGGACAGTCCGTGGGTCGGACCTGCTTATGCGGAATGATACGCTCGACAGGTAGGTTGTAGGTCTTACACCACGGGGCTAAGACCCTGTGCGCTGCTTCTACCAGCATCTTGTCGTCAGGCGGGGTGTCTGTGTAGTCCCCTACAAAACAAAACCCCAGCGACTTCTGGTTCATGGTAGGGCAGTGCGCTCCTTGGTACGTGGCGGGGCGGCCGTACCAACATACATAGGCATCCCCAACTTTCTCCACTCCTGCATGGTAGCCAATGTCCACCCACGCCCGATCTTCTATGTGAAAGCGGCGTATGGCGGTGTACTGCAGCGTGGTGGTATCCGGCGCTGCTGCGTGGTGGATTACTATGTAGCGTGGCTTGTTCATTTGACTAAGAAGTGCATGCCAAGGGGTAGAGCGAAGGAGAGAAACGCCACGATGGCCGCCAGCCCCCACATGATCTTTTCCATGACGACAATCCGGCCCGTGAGTTCCCGATGCCCGAACTCATAACCCGTCTTGTCGATGTACTTGGTCTGCATCTCCAGGAGCTGCGCGTGGGAGTGGTTGAGATCATCCAGCCTGCGGGATAACTCCTTGGCGGCTAGTTCCAGCGCTCGGTTCTGTTCTGCTAGCCGCATGTCTACGTAGTCTCGCATGCGGATAACATCATGGTTGTTCATGCCATTACTTGGTTGGGGGCACGTTGAGTTTGGCAACTACATCCTCAGTTGTAGGTAGATGTCGGTCGCGCTTACTCCACTTGAGTGCTTTAACTTCTTTTGCTATCTGTATACGACGTTCCTTGTACTTTCTAACTTTACCGCCAAATAGTTCCGCAAACTTTAAGCACATTCGTGGGTCGGTATTAGTTACAGACATCTTACAACCAGAACTACAGTCTGGGTTGACATACACACCAATGCTGCCTTCTCCATCAAGTGCTCCTGCAGCCCATGCGTAGCTAGCTAGACGGTGGGACGATAAGTTTCGCAAAAGCGTCCTCCTCAGTAATTAGAAAGTAAAGTTCGTATGCGCTCTCATCGTCAGGCGCGTCAGGACGCTCAAGTAGTCGCATGGAGACGGAGTTCCACCGGCCCAAGATAATCCAATCTCCCGGCTTGTAATGCTCTACTGCAGGACCAACTGCTCCAACGTATGCTACATAGTCTAATCCCTGCGCGACATCAGGAATAATAATTCCGCCTTTAGTACGGTCTTTTGGCTTCCGTCTGCGCACTAGCATTCTATTGCCATGCGGAATGATATTTGATAACGATACCGGAATGTCTACACTGTCCCAGCCTTCTTGAAGTGCCATTATTCCTCCCCGAAATCTTCTGCGAAGTAGACACGTGGTTTCCAGAGGTCCGGGTTCTGCGCCAGACGTGCCCCTAGCGCACCAGACCGTGCCAGTGACTGCTTATTCCGCTTAAACATACGGGCGATAGGCTCGTACATCTCTGCAAACATCAGGGTTTTGATGCTGTCGTTGATGTTATCGGGGCCAAAGCCGGTTGTCGCAAATGCCTCGCCGTACTTGCGCACGGTAGCCGCGTCCCCCGCCTCCAGGGCCTTGAGCATTCTGGGTAGGAGTTCTTCGCGGGTGGCGGCTTCGCGCTGCTGCTGCACACGGGCCATGCGCTCGGCGTACCGGCGCTGGGTAGCGGAGTATAGCGGCAGCCCCAGCACTAGGCCGGGGTAGTCTTTCTCGTCTACCTGCTGGATCAACTGTCCGGTGCCACTGACTTCCAGGCCCTGCTTCTGCAAAGCGTTGACGGCCTTCCACGTCTTCTGCCCCTGGAGGTAGAAGGGGATGATGGCCGACCCTAGGAGTTGGGAGAAGTTGTCCACGTGGGTCTTGACTTCGTTGGGGTTGCGGTTGCCCAGCATGCCGTAGGCCGCAAGCAGGAAGGAGATCGGCGGAGACGCCAAGGGCGGCTGCCCCCACCTAATGGAAGGGTATGTAGACCCAACACCAGCAAAGGACGTAGCGTCAATCCCCATCTCTGACGCTGCCAGCCTTTGCGCCATCCCCGTGTACAGCAACCAGTCCAGTGCGAAGCCGAAGTCCTTGGTCGAGTGCTTCAGGACGAAGGACGCCTGCTTCATGTAGTAGGACTGGAACATCGTCGCTATGCGCGACATCTCCCCGCCGAAGAAGGCCGGTAGCACCGGATTGCGCCCCGTTACTCCATACACAAACTGGGTGGCTTCCGATACGCGCAGGCCGTGCTCTAGCGCCTTCGTCGCCTGGATCGGGTCCCGCATGATGGCTTCGATGGGGAGCTTGACCTTGGCGGCATAATCGGACACACCCGTAGCAAGGGAGAGGGAACGTGCAATAGTGTCACCAAAGCCAGCGACGTTTGAGAGGAGATCCCCCACACGGTAGAACGATCCGTCCTCGCGCTTGCGGAGGGCGATGCGGTAGGGCTTGGGGAGATTGTCGAGGACATCCACACCGATCTGGGCTTCGCGGAGTCTGGCAAACTCTTCTCCTAGGTTCAGAGTCTTAGCCCAAGCCCGTCCTTCCTTGGAAGTGGCGAGCCACCCTAACCCCTTGAGCACATGTAGGGGAGACGTAACGGCTGCGGCGTTGATGACCTGGAACATCTGCTTGGCCAAGAAGCCGACATTCCCCGCCAGCATGCCGAAGTTCATCATCGTGGTTAGAGCAACCGCCTGTTGTGCAGGACGGCGCGTCCACTTGAGCTGGGTCTGGAGCTGGTCCATTACGGGGTCGAGGGCCTTCTCCACCAATCCCGGCTTCCCCGCGACTTCGTTGATGAAGAGATCCCCGTAGCGCCCCTTGACGGACGGCATGCCGGCGTTGATCTCCTTCATCACGTCCAAAGCAGGCTGGATCGTCAACTTCCGCGCGTAGCCGGTGAGGTAACTATCCAAGGCCATGTCTATAGACTCGATGTTCCCCTTGACTCCTAAGCGTTTGAGCAAGTGGGTGAACATCACATTGCCTGCTACCTGCAGGCCCATGAACTGCTGCGGGATGCTGCCAGCGAACAAGTCCTTAGGGAAGATGTGGGGGGCATACCCCTGGAGATACGCCTTGGTGTCTGCGATCCCTAGCTTATCCGCCGCGTCTTCGAAGAACTTGTCTACTGCGTCCGCAACGTCCTTCTCCTTCTGCGTAAGATTGGCGTAGAACTTCTTTCTTTCAGGACTGGGATTGTATTGCACAACACGCTTGCGGGTGTTGATGTCATACGAGACGATGCGTTCCCTTTTGGCGTCGAGGTAGCGGAATATCTTTTGGTCGGATTCAGACCCGCGCTCGATGCCGTTGGCGGTGAATAGTTTGTTCTTCCACGTTTTGAGTTCATGCAGCATGGCATAGTTCATGTGCCGTGCTCTATCCCCGACATGGTAGAGTTCTGGTATCACGTCCTTTGGCTCGGCTATTGCAAACCACAGCCACGATATGTCCTTCTGCGCTCGGGAGTATACATCGGTGATCTCCCCTGCTGCAGTAGCGATCTTGGCCAGCTGCACCGCGTCCTTGCCATACACCTTCTTAATGTTCTGGAAGTCGCCCCGCATAGCGACCTCATGCACCAAGCCCTTACGCCGGGTCCGCTCAGTAGTCGAGAGCGACTTCCACCACGTATTGTAGACCTTCTTGAGTGCCGCCGTGCGCCCGCTAAAGTCCGTCAGCATCGTAGGGAGCAGCTTGTCGGGGTCAGTGTTAGCAATCCCCCTCAAGGCAGGGGCCAGCTGCGCAGACATGGCAATACGCGGATCGTGGCGGAGTTCAGCCGAGAAATTGCCCTGCTTGATAAGTCTACCGATGTTTCGCGCCGCCTGCATGTCAGGCGTGTCAAGTTCTTTGAGCATCACCAGGGACAGTTTGGAGATGTCCTCAGCTACTGCGCTACCCGATGCCACCCGCTTCTCTAGGGCTGTCAACTCTTCAGCCGCCTTGACGAGCTTCGCCGCCTTGCTTACCTTGGCTAGCTTAGACAACCCGCCGCCCACGATGACATCGGGCGACACGAACACCGACCCCAGTAACTCAACAGCCCCCTCCATCACTCCCGTAGGGATAGCCCCCATGTTCTCCACCCGCTCCTTGTGCTGCTTGGCACGGATGGCGGCGCGCTTAACAGGGTCCTTCTCTCCTGTGAGGAGGTCTAGGAAGTCAATCGGCGGCTTCTCAGTAGGACGGAAGATAGACGGGATGGGAGACGACCACGCCTCCTTGCCTTGGAACTTCCACTGAATAGACTTGATGGCTCTGGATAGACCGGATTCCCCCGAGAACTCATCCTTTTCCATCTCCGGCCAGACAAGGTACTTGGCCCAGTCCTCGTCCCCCAGCATGTAGGCCCACATACCTTGTTGGGCACGATTCAGCCCTTCCACAATGGCTAGCGGAGTCTGCCCCACCACACCAAGGGCAGACTGTGCCGCTGTTAGCCCCGCCCGTACTGTGTCGGACACCGCCCACTTGGCGTGGTCGGCGTACAACTTTCGTGTAGTGTCGCGCTGGATCTGTGCCGCAGGGGACTGGCGCTGGGCTAGGATGGTGGGTAGTTCTGGTACTTGGGGTAGAGGAGGCAGTTTACCCGACCGCACGAACTCCCGTGCTATGGTGTAGTTGTCAGGCATTACCGCTTCTTCTTCTTCTTCTTCTGGGCTTCGATGTAGTCAGGGGTCCACTCGCCAGGAGTCGGTGCCTTGACGGGGATGGTATCCATCACCAAACCCTTCTCCTGCTTCTTCTGCTTGGCGTGTGCAGCCGCGCGCCCGAGAAGAGTGTTGGGCTTAGGATTGGCAAGATCGTTGGCCGCGCCAAGCATCTCTGTCACAGGCGCAGCCACCGTGCCCAGCGTGCGCCCAAGCTGTGCGCGGTTAGCCTCGGTTTCCTTCTTCTTGGTATCCAGGTACTCTTTGTACGTGGTGGGCTGCGGTGCGGTGTCCTTGGGTACAAGGCTGTCCGCTGCCGGGGCCGATGGATAGAGCGCCTGGTACGTGGGGTTCGTGGCCTTCAACTTCTCAAACGCGGCCTCTGGCGTCATACCAGGATTGGCGTTCAGCACCCCTTCGAGGTCTTTGGCCAGCTGCTCGTCAAACTGCGCCTTCGCCCGCGCCTCGTCGGCTAGCATCTCGTTTATCGAGTACACCGGCAGTAGCTCGCGGATACCTAGTATGATCTCCCGTTGTGCGGCTTCTTTCTCCTCTGGCGTCTTAGCCTGTGCCAGTTTCTGTGTAAGCATGAAGCCTTCAGTGGAGTTCATGAAGAAGTCCGTGGCCTTTTCCACAGCCCGTCCACCCCGGTCGCTGTTGCCGTTAGTGAACATCCCCGCGTACTTCTGGTACGTTACGTCGAATACGGGAGATTCCTTCCTAGCCCTCTCGATGATCTGCGCGGTGGGCACACCAGGATACTTACGCATGTATTCTATGATAGTGGATGTGACGATGTTCTCGTCATCGAGCATTGGCCCGGTCATATTGCGATCTTCGCGCAGCATCTGCCGCCACTGGAGATTCAGCGGTGTAGCGTCGGCAACGTACTTGGCGGTGGCTAGTAACGGCTCCAGCACTTCAGGCGGCAGGTCGGGGTAGGCTTCCATCACGCCTGCCTGTAGGCCCTCGAAGATCCGTTTGCGCTCGGCTGCTGATCCTCCCGATAGGGATATACTCTCTGCCATGACTGGGATGAAGACCCCCTTGATCTCACCCTCAGCCTTGGAGAAATCCTGCTTGAAGACATCGCCTTCGGGGGCTTGGCCAGTCAAACCTCCAATACTCTGGCCTAGCAGACGGTTGACTGTCTTATTGTCTGCCCCTTCCTTCCGCAAGTCTAGGGCAAACTCGCCTAGTTGCCGATCCGCTACCTGCTTGTCGTGCTGCTTGTTGTAGTCAAGCTGGCGGCGGTTCTGCTCCAGGTTGCCCAGATTGACGTTGGCGTTGAGCAGTGTCGAGATTTGGTCCTGCTTCTGGGCGGCTTGCTGCTCGCGCGTAGCCATCGTCCCGGCGAGCGACCCGATACCTTCCCCTATTTGACCAATGCCCGCAATGGTGTACGCCGGGCCGCGCTGCTTACCTGCTGACAGCGAAGCAATCCCCGCCCCCATCTGCACCAGGCCGCTGATACTCTGGAAGACAGAGGGCCACGGGTTGACGCCCGACGCCTGCGCTTCCGCCAGCATCTGTTGGATCTGCGCCCTCTGGGCCTCGATGTCAGAGTACGGTTGGGGCTGGAAGGTCTGCAGCTGTCCCCCCGGCGTCGGCATCAACCCACCCGGTACGTTGGTGGTGTTGTTCCTTGGTAGAAGGCCCATGAGTCCAGGGAACATCAGAACATCCTTCCTTGGCTACGCTGACGGAGTTGCTGTAGCATTCTAAGCGCCGCCATGGGGTCTTGGGCTGGGGCCGTGATGTTCGGGCGGGGGAGTGATGCCTGTGGGATTTCAGCCTGTATCATAGGCTGCTGTGGGCGTCCCTCCAATGCTTGCTGCGCCATCCCCAACCCTTGCTTTGCGTACTGGGCACCTTGCTGGATACCAGCAGCTAGTGTAGTGCCTTGGCCAGAGTTCCACAGCGCCCCCGGCAGGAAAGCATCGCCAGCTTGCGCCGCCGCGCTATTGGCGGCTGCTGCGCCTGTGGACGCCCCTGCGCCTGCGTTGATGCCCATGGTGCCTAGCAACGCCGGGGCACCTGCCGATAACCCACCACCTGCCGCCCCTATGAGAGCCCCCTTCCACCCGCCCTTGATGCCCCCGAGCGCAGCCCCGATGCCTGCCATGATGAGAGGCAGAAAGAAGAATTGAACTTCCATGGCTTATCCTTGCCCCTGTGGGAAGCCAGGCGGGTTGAGCCCGTACTGCCCCTGTAGCTGCTGCCAGATGTCCCCACCTGCAGGGCCTTGGGGGTTCCCGCCAAACTCGCCTACCTGGACCGGCTGGCCGTTATTGTAGCGTCCGATGTTCTCCTCGAACCACCGCTCGTAGGCACGGCGCGAACCCTTGTCTTCGGGGTTGATGGACCTGTAGCGGATCTCAGCCAGCGACATGAACTCCTGCAAGCGCATCTGGTCGTCCGACAGCCCCGCCTGGCGCTGGAACTGCCTACGAGCCTCCTCGAACTGGTCACGGGTGATCTGATGATTGAACTCCATCTCCCGCAGCGTAGCCATCTGGTTGAAGGACTCGCGGTTCTGCTCCAGCCCCAAAGCAGCCTCGCGCAACTTGTTGTCTTGAATCCCCTGCGTGCGCATGAGGTCGATCTGCGCCCGTGCGATGCCGACGTTCTCCATGCCAAGGTCGCGCCGAAGGGCGATGTCGGCTTGCCCCAGACCTTCCTGAATGTCCAGCTGCCTACCCGTAAGACGCTGCTCCCCCAGACCCAACTGCTGCTGGATGTCCAACTGCCTGCCCCCAAGGGCGAGATTCCCCAGGCCGAGTTGGCGTTGGAGATCCAGCCCACCCATGCCTAGCATACGGTCGAGGGCGAGGCGTTGCTGCTCGATGCCTTGCGACCCGTACAGACCCTGCTGCTGGAGGCCGAGTTGGCCAATACCCATGCCTTGTTGCATGAGCTGGTTCTGGAGCCCCTGCCTGTACTGGCGCTCCATGTAGGGTGCGTCGAACTGGTACTGGGACAGCCGCCCTGCCGCCTCCCGGCCGGTAGCGCCCATCTGGCCTATCCCGGCCTGCTGTAGCGCAGCCAATTCCCCCATGGATTGCTGGCCGAGGGCAGCGGACTGCGCAAGTCCCTGGCGCGTCATGCCGCCGAGTTCGCCCAGCCCCTGGGATTCCAGCCCCGAGAGCGTGGCGGTTCGCTGCCGCAGCGCCGCCTCTAGCCCACGGTTCAAGTCCCGACCGGCGATGCTCTGATTGGCGGCTTCGATAGACGACATACCAGGCCCTGCGGCAAGCCCCTGCGCAGCCGCTGCCTCGTTCGCCTGCCTGAGCAAGTCCCCATACTGCCCCTGCATCATCTCACGCTGGTACTCGGTATCTGCTGCGGAGTTGGTCCGTGCGGACGCGAGTTGCCCCCCGAAGACATCCTGATAGGCCCCCAGATTCCCCATCTGCTGCGTCTGGAGGGCCTGTAGCAGCGCCTGGGCCTGCTGTGAATACCCCTGCCCTTGCGCCGAAAGGATGTCCCCCAGCCCCTGCGTGCCCGCGAAGGCCGATTGTTGCAACAACTGCTGCTGCTGGGGGGTAAGGCCCTGTAGCCCCAAGATGTCATTCAAGCCCAAGCCGGGGATGCCCCCCTGCCCGTTGCCAAACAGCCCCTGCAACCACCCGTAGGGATTCTGCTGTGGCGTAGATGGTCCTGCTCCCCATGGCTGTCCCGGGGTATTGCCCGGGCCGGGGCCTGTACCCGGGGCCGGTGCACCAAACTGCCCGGGAATGCCCGGCGTCGGGCCAGTGCTGGGCTGGAAGCCCTGGCCTTGCTGGAGCCGCCCAAGCTGCGCCAAAGACATGCCGGGATTCTGCTGCATTAACTGCTGGAGCTGACCCAATTGCGCTAGAGACGACGCCCCGGCGTAGTTAAAATCGGCTTGCGGCTGAGACATTCCACCCGGCTGCATCCCCTGCTGCGTTTGGCTGACCCGAGGCGGCATGTTCTGGTTCGACAGCTGCTGCCGGGTCTGGATGTCCGGTAGCTGGGTGTACTGCATGTAGAGGTCGCGGTTACTGGTTCCGCCGTAGGGCTGCTCTAACATTAGATCGAAACCCATACAATCCCACTAAAGGGATTGACGTAACCCGGTGCCCATGCGCCGGAGGTCTTAATTTTTACGCGCAGGTTGTTGGCCGTAAAGGTCTTCGTTCCCTGTGCAATAAGGGCACCATTCGCCACCTTGGTGTTGGTGCTGTTCAGAGTCACCGAGGTAAGGGTAGTCGCCCCGTTCATCACTACAAACGTGGCAGACCCTGCTGTACGCGGGTTACGGCAGCGCACCCCCACACCCAGCACAGACCCGTTGAACGGAATATAGCCGTAGGCCGCAGCAACCGTATTCACGTTGTAGAACGAGTCCATCGTGCCTTGGTTGCCTGCGCCGCCCCCCAAGGACACGTAGGTAGTAACAGAGACAGTCTGTCCATTGCAGGTAAACGGTATCGGACACTTGAAGCCCTTAAGCCCGGTCGAGGCCCCAGTGGTGTTGTCAAAGAGTGGGTTGGAGCCATCGAATACTATACTGCCCGAGGAGGTCCGCATCCCCCCGGTAGGCACCACAAAGGTGCGGCTAGCCGTCAGGAGGTCCGTCCCCGCCTGCGTTTTCATGCCACCGCTGAACATCAAGGTGGCGTTGTTGCCGAAGTTCAGTTTCATTAGTACGTCACCCAGTAGTAGCACTTGGCCCCGGTCACACCGGACCCATGAGACAGCTTGAAAGTCCCCGCTGTCTTGGACACCAGCGAGTGATACTTGACCGTGGCCACCAGCCCTGCCGCTGTCGTGTTCTTAGCCGTGACAAAGACCAATGGCGTACTGTTGGCCAGCCCGCCCGTGATGGTCAGGGTAGTCGTAGTGCCGGTAGTAAGAGTCACCGTCCCTGCGTGGTAGTATGTAGAGAATTTAATCGGGGTAAAGTCAGTAGCGTATACAGACATGCTTAAGCCTGCCAGAGATTAGATTGGTCTACGATATTCAACGCTAGGGCGTCTTTAAGTATTCCGTTTGTGGCGGCAAGATCCCCTACGTTGTGCGCGATAAGGATGTTCTCGCAGTTGGCCCCGATGGAGATGAAGTACGTAGGGGCAGGAGTGGCTTTGATAAAACTGTTGGAGGCGATGATGCTGCTCCCCACTCGCCATACCGCCGAGGGGCCGTTGAGTTCAATCACATACTGCGTGCCGCCGGTCCTGGTGCAGTTGGAGAAGGTATTGTTCAGGATGTTGAGCCCCAAAACAGCCCCGCCTCCCTGCGTACAGCGAATCCCACGAGCGTATAGGTCTATGAAGACGTTGCCTACTATCGAAACGCCGCGCGTGCCTTCGGGAGATGTGCTGGATACCAGATCAATGCCGTACTGCCCGTCGCTGAGCACATTGCCATTTATCATCAGGAATGGCGCGCCCTCTGCGTCTACGTAGATACAGGCGTTGCTGGAACTACCTGACACCATATTACGATTGATAACCAAGCCAGAGTCAAACGTTTGCGGCCTGACCTTCGCATAGATGCCAATGCCGGTAGCTACGATGGTGTTGTTGGTAACGTACGCAGCATCCGGCGAGTCGAGGTATATTCCAGTAGAGGATTGAATGCTGTTGCCGCTGATGTAATACGGGCCAAACTCGCCTGTGGTTTGCTGGAGGCGCACGCCATAGCCGGATAGCAGCACGCAATCAGATACCCGTGCGTTTTCGTCATTCTTGAGATCAATACATGTAGACCCCACGCCGCCGTTGTAAATGCGCACGCGGGAAACACGCCCATAAGAAACCGAATTGGTTTCGATCCCCACACCCGTTACCGAAGAGTTCATGTCTACGGTCAGGTTGGAGATTTGGTTCTTGGTGGCTCCTAGCCTCAGTACCGGATTGGCGCCAGACTGCTTTACAACAGAGGACTGCCCCGATCCCATAAGCAATACATTGGAGCGCACCGTACCGTCTGCGCCGGATAAATCAATCGTGGTTGTTGCAAAATAAGTCTTGTTGGAGAGAAAGACCACTCCGCCCGTAGCGGGCAGGTCATTGATCGCCGCTTGGATGGAGGCAAAGTCATCAGCGAACCGCGCCCCACCTAGCGACGTGCCAATGTTGATAACATCGTTGCCGCTGAGATCAATATCCCCAGCAAGTTTAAGCGGGTACTTAATGTCCGCCCCAGTAATCCCACCTGCAAACTTGCCGGTTAGTACCGATGCCAAGAGGTTAAGTTTGGTGTGGGTAGGGATCTCGCCGTCAGAAAATGTGGGTAGCCCGGTTATCATGGTCCAATGTTACTTTCGAAAGTATTGCCGTTTGTTGCTTGCAAAAGCCCAAACTGCGTACCATTACACACGTTGAAGCACAGCATGCACTTGCCTACCACTCCAGTACCACCCACAAGAGCGTCTAGATCATATCCGGCGAGTGGCTGGTTTATACCATCCTCCACCGAGTATACCACGATGTTGTTTTGCACTTGAGCCCACCGGCATGTATTGGCAGCGGTTCCGTCTACGAATACTCCACTATATGTTTGCGCAGTAGAAGTATCGTTAGGATTGAATATATTGTTTCCAACTACGCTAACTCCTACCACATACCCATAAAGGTAGATCCCATGCTTCTTTGGGCGGTAGATGTAATTGCCATAGATCGGAACAGTACGCATGTTCCCGAGGCTGGTTCCCTCGACGTAGATTCCGTGCTCCGACGCGAAGCGAATGACGTTGTTGGAGATACTATATTCACGATTGTTGCTGGTGGCCGAAGCAGAGGAGATTTTGATGTAAATGCCGTGCTTGTGGGCTGTAGTCGCTATTCCAGCAATAATGTTACAGTCAATTATAAAGCTGCGTACTGCGTAGATACCAGAGTCTTCTAGGTGGATACCATCACATGTAGCGTAGATAGATTCGATTACATTGTTAGTGATAACCATCATCTCGGCTGGAGGCACCATATGGATACCGCCCGCCGTGCAGTTATGAATGATGTTATCAGATATGTGATAATGCAGATCCGGTCCTGTAGGGCCGTGCCCTACTGTACCTGCTGAGACGAGTTCCTTGTATATCCCGTAGTAGTACTGCGTAATATCACAGTGCGTGATAACCGCACGACTGCATTCGTTAAGGTTGATGGCTTTGCTGAGGGAACTACTGTCGTCTTGAAAGTAGACACCCGATATGTACGAATCTTCGGTGTTAGCGCAGTCGATACCGATAAGGCTATCTGTACCCTGGGTATCAATACTGAGGTTGTAGACACCCATGCGCTGCCGGTATACTCCCGTCTTTGCGGATAGGGCCACCAGGCGAGTACCCGTAAATGACCCAGACGCCGTTAGCTTACTTGCAGGCCCCATCCCTACCAGCAAGACATTAGTTTTCGTATCGCCGGCAGACAGGTCAAGCGTAGAAGTCAGCGTGTATTCTTTAGGCCCTAAGATAACCATGCCGCCAGTAGCGGAGAGATCCGCAATGGCGTCGGCTAAGGTATCATAGCTATCAGCAAAGACGAGCCCGTTGTAGAGGGACACCCCCAACAACTTGTACTGGTTGAAGTCCACCAGCCCTTCGAACACCAACGGGTACGTAAAGTAGTCAGGTTCTATCCCATGGTCGAATACGGTGTGCAAACCGGAAATGATGTAGTTAAGCCACGTATGCGGCAAGGTCTGCGTAGACGTAAGGGCGGCTGGAGCACTAAATCCCATATTCCCTCTGTGAGCCCTCGTCCATGAACTCTATCTCCCACCCCAGTAGCTCCATATCCCCGGACGATTGCTCAATGCGGAATCGAATGTACTTGCCGTGGCAGTCGATGGCTTGCGGTGCTACAGCCACCGTCTCGGAAGACTGCAGAGCGTGGACGTTAGGTAGAAAATCCCCCAGCCCCTTTGGAGCAAATTGATCGTGCTTGATGGTGTAGGTGCTGGGGCTGCCTGTATCGGTCCACACTTTGAGTGTCAGCGTGTCGTCTGTTGACTTCGGCTTCAAGTGAAGATGAATAGTCTTGAACCGCTTGATGTGGTCGCGGAGTTGGATGTTTGGATCGGGATAGTCGCGGAAGTCAAGGCGCCCTGTTTCCAC
>Ga0115026_10000016_pt1 | contig 34976 bp, 42 predicted proteins | sample Mud_0915_D1_FD_83878 | JGI IMG/M metagenome (GOLD analysis project Ga0115026, IMG submission 83878) | Wetland microbial communities from Old Woman Creek Reserve in Ohio, USA - Mud_0915_D1 | ecosystem: Environmental > Aquatic > Freshwater > Wetlands > Sediment ...
AACCTTCGGATAAGCCGCAACGTCAAATACGGGTAATCCTATTGGCGGCGGGGGCGGGGGGGGTGGGATAATCCCAATTGGTAATATGTGCGTTCCGTAAAGCGAATTGAACTGCTCGACGGTGCCGTGAAATCTGTCTAAGTCCATGTCGGCGTCGCCGTCGGAACTAGAACCATATTCAAGCCCCTTACGATTGCCGTCGGCTGAATATTGCCAAAACCGCCAAACCGTCCAACTTGCGGGCAACCATGGTGAATTGCCTTCCGTCCAATTAGCCACAAACTTTGGGTGATTATCCCAATAATTAGTAGGTGGCATGTGGGTATCCCAAAACCCCGCCGACGAATAAGGCATATTGAGCAAGCCCCTAAGCCGCCGCCCTGTCAATTGGTTTAGCCTTGTATCGAAGGTAACCAACCAAGCGTGCGTGGCGGCGTCGTCTAATCCGGTCTGCTCGGCGTCGATAACCAAGTCTAATTGATAAGGATATTCGGCGGCGACAGCCGCAAAGCTTTCAGCCGATAAGTTAGGGTCGTCAATACCGGGTCGACAATACCAATATCCACCATAAGGGATATCAGCCGCAAGCAAGCCCGCCCTGTTGGCGTCCGCTCTGTTATCCTTATACTTGCTACCATATCCAAGCCTTACAAAAGCGAATTGGGCTTTGGTTTTGGTTATCTCGAAACGCATTGTGCCGTTCCAAGATGATATGTCGATACCTTCAACCGCCCACCTTGCCGACGTAATTACCGGATATGTTACGTATGCAATGTTAAGAATATCAGCCCTTGCAACCCGCCTGTCAAATGGTTTTTTGCGTTTGGGCGGATATCCGCATTCGGTGCAACCTACAAGCGTCCCGCCGCATTGGGGGCAAACGGTAGGGTGCATTACAATTCCTTAGCTTCCCAACTTTGGTTTTCCCAATCAATTGTAATAATAATCTTGCTTAGTTGTTTGTCTGTATCTTCGCAATGGGCGGCTTCAATCCAACCTGGTCGCCCCGTCTTGAGATAAGTTCCGTCTACGTTAATTGGCGGATTGGGATTGACTATATGATACCAACCATCGTGCGGGCTTTCGCTTGATATTTCAACTACAAGAACTGCGCCCGCCCAAACCCAACCGATTGTTTCACCCCCTTCGGGGCTTGGCTTGATTGGCGATTTCTGCGTAACCCTTACTGCTTTGCTTGCCATGTTTTTTCTCCTTATAGATGACTTACCATCGTTTCTAAGAATGTGATTACTTCGGGGTCAAGCCGCTTTACCCAAAGCACCTGTCCACCCAATTCGGGCGTTGCCCGCCCGTCTGCGAAGCCTTGCCAAGCCCTGTTAATGGTTCTTACAGTTTGCATGACGCAAGCTTGCCCCGCAAGCTTGGGGGTCTGCCATACTAATACGGGGGCGGATATTAAATGTGTTGCGGCTGTCGAGCCGTTCAATCCCCTTATAACAGTAAGCTTGTTCTCGGCGGGGTCAACCAAAGCGACAGCCATAAGCTCGTTGTCAATCTTGATAATATGCCCTTGCTGAAAGCGGGGGCTTACCCCGAAAGCATCGAACCCGTCGGCGTCGGATACTGTAATAGATGTCGCCGTAGTTGTTGTTATTGCCGCCCCAAGCGTATCAGCCGAAAGCCAAGCATAAGCCCTGTCTTCGGTGTATCCCCACCATCCTGATATCTTGACTGAATTCTGACCCTTTGGATAATAATTGCGGCTTGATTGCAAGTTGCCGACGAGATAATTATAGGCGGCGGGGTTATTGCGATTGCCCGCCCTTGTCAAGAAAAAGTCTGTATTGACAATCTGCTCTATATAGGATTGCCCGTTATCGTCCGAATAATAAACCTTGTCAAGGCTGATAAGGTCGTCAATCCATTGCCTTATTAAGCCCGACCCGTCGTAATAACGGGTTTCAAAGCTTGGGTAAAACTGCCGCCCTGTTAGGTTGTCAATCAGCCTTGATACGCCCGCCACCATCTTGATAAAAGCGGCGTCATACTTGGCTACCGTCTGGTTGATACCGTCGCCTAACTGCGACTTAATTTCATAGGGGGTTGCGTAAAGGTTTATCATGGTTTTTCACCTGCAATTTCGCAATAAGCCGAAAGATGATTGCCGCTATCATCCCATTCAACAACCAATCTGTAAAGCTTATTTCTTTTCAATAGTTTTACCCGCTTGGTTGTTATAACCGTTCCAACAACCGAAGCCGAGCCGTCAAGATGTTGGCTTGACTTGTCTATATCATCAACGAACACAAAACAAGTCGGATTGGTAGGGGCTGTGCAACCCCAATCGGCTGTATCAAGCTCGTAAGCATAGCTTTCTGTTTCTGCTTGTGTGGTTGGGCTGTCAATCATCTTGCGTGGGGATATATTGGTCATGCTCGCTCCTTTGGATTATACAAGTATACACCCAAGTTATAATTACTTTATCTTAGGCGGCAACCTAAGACGCTTCACCCGATTATCAAGCCGCAAGTCAAAACGCCGCATTGATAATCTCAAAACCTTTATAGCGATAGTCATACCGCCTGAAAATAATTGGCTTACAAGCGTTGCGACGGGTGCGATTGCCCCGCCAATTGCTTTGTTCATTCTTTTGTATAATTCGCCTGTTGGTTGTAAAACGCCCGCCAAACCAACAAGCAAAGACTTTGTATAAGACAGCACCCCGCTTGGGGCTATAAGCCCAACAAGCGATACCAAAACGACCCTGATATAAGTCAAAGCCCCCGCCGGGTTTATTGCCCCCGTCAATCTTCGGTATGTTTGCTTTACAATCGTGCCTATTGGGGTTATTGACCCAACAAGGCTTATAAGCAAGGCTTTCGTATGGGATAATACCCCGCTTGGATTGACAAGCCCATTAAGTGCAACAACGATATTCCTTGCGTAAGATATCGCCCCGCTCGGGCTGATTGCCCCTGCAAGGGCAATCAATACAACTTTTACAGAAGATAGCGTCCCGCTTGGGGATATCAAGCCCGCAAGGGGGCGGGATATCCGCTTCAAGATATCTCCAACAGGGCTGATTGCCCCTGTCAAAGTTCTTATGGTTTGGATTGCAATCGTTCCAACTGGAGATACAAAACCAGTAAGGTTTACCATTACAACCTTAGAACCCGCAAGCACCGACGTTGGGCTGATTGCCCCTGATAATAATTTATATATAAGATTATTGACAAGCCCGCCTGTTGGCGCTATTGACCCAACAAGGCTTATAAGCAAGGCTTTTGTATGGGACAATACCCCGCTTGGGGATATAAGCCCCGTCAATCCTATCAATAAGCTTTTCGTATGGGAAAGCACCCCGCTTGCCGCCATAGCGCCCGCTAACGGGCGTCTGGTCTGAATTGTCATTGCCCCGCTTGGGGATACAGCCCCGCTTACTGATTGGGGGTATTGCGTTCCCGACGGTGCATAAGCCACTTCTAACATGATTGCTTGCCAATAAACGTCGGGGCTTGCGTCACCTGAATAACCAAAGCGACATCTTATAGCGTTGACAATCGTTTGCGTCCAAGACCCGCCGTCTGGTGAAACCATGCAACGCTTATAATACGACGATGATTCAGAATAATCAGCCAAAGAACTTGGTGAACCCCAAAGCGTTGTTTCTGTCGTTCCGCTTCTAATTATGCAAGCCCCGGTATTTGACGAAGTGCTTGCGGATGAATATTGAAGCATTGCCTGAACGCCCATGATGTTTGACTGAGAGATATCAGCAAATTGTATCTCGCAATAATTGCCTGTTCCGTTTGTGGTTTGCCTTACATAATCGCTACCCGCCGTCGAAACCCACGGGTCTTCGTCAAGCTTATCATAAGCAAAGTAAGTAGAGCCGTCGATATCATTGCCCGCACTATCTTCCATGATGTTGGCGGCATTATTATGTGTCCCGTCGGCGTTTGGGCGTAAGCCGAGAACATAAACAGTACCTATTGGGTAATCTGAAATCGTATTTGAATAAACGCAATCATCCCAATAAGCTTCCCCCGCACTAATAGTTGGCGTGCTTTCAATGAAGCCCAAACGAAAACCATTGAACGTCGTTGCCGCTTGTGTATATTCGGTATATTGCTCACCTACGCCGTCGACGTTATACCATAGCTTGCTAGTACCTGTCGAAACATCTGCTTTGCAATCAATCCGATACCAAGTGCTTTGTGCAAGAACTTGATTAACTTTTGTTCCGTTGCTTACATAACGCCCGAATATCTTATTGTCGGCGGGGTCAAAGTTAATTCTAGCAGTTGAGCCCGCATTTGTTTGAATGCGAGCAATTGATATTTCCCTGTTGGGGGCTGTATCCCACCTGAAATAAAAAGTAAAAGCGAAAACATCGGTCTGGATAGCGGCGGGTATTCCAACCGTGATAGATGCTTCGCCGCTTGTGCCAACCCCTTTGAGCGCATAACTACCTGTCCGCTTGATTGTAGATTGAATAGACATTCCCGTTCCGGTAACAGCGGCACAAATACCGCCGCCGTTGATTACGGGCGAAGCTAATCCATACTCCCAACCTGAAATCCATATAGGGGTAGCCATATTAAGCCCTGATAATATAGGGGCGGCTTATCCGCCGCCCCTGATTGATTAGCTACCAGAGTTAATTGATACTACGTAAGTCCATTGAATACTGTCGCCGTTCCCGACGTTTATAGCCGTAAACTTTGACCTATCCCAAAGCACGCCAGTGCTTTCGGTAACTACCGAGAATAAACCATGTTCAGTGATTGCCCCTGTATTGGTGAAGCTTTGCGTTCCAACAGATTGTAATTGATAAGCCAAAGGTTGGCTTTTCGTTCCGGTTGCCCTGTCGGTAATAGTAGTAGCTTCAGACCCAAGAGCCGAGTCACTAGCCGCTTCGTTGCCCGTTCCAGTTCCACAGGCGTGATAATTCATGTTGGCTATTTCGGTGGCACCTGTATCCCAATCATCAACCAGAAAGCCGACGCCTGTATCTGTAACAACCCGCCTTGACAAAACACCATAATCAACAATCGAACCGTCTGCTAGAAGCAAGCGGGCTTTTAATTCGGCTGTAATGGTTGGTATCCCTGTAAGACCGCTGAAAGCTTTGGCAAGGCTATTGCATATCAAGCCCCACATATACGACCAACGTAGGGCGTTCTGAACCCGCCAAGACAGGGGGGCTTTGGGGGCTTTGATTAGCTTTGCTTTTAGGAAACCAGACATCCCTAAACTATTCATAGGATTATTCCTTTCTTTCGTTGTCGGGCTTTTTCAATTGGCGGTCTTGTTTGGGGGCTTGCTGTCGTTCTGCAATAGGTTCAAGAACACCGGGACTGTCTATATTGATTGCGGCGGCAAGCTTTTCGTCAATGTCAACGATGTCGCCTTTCTGCCAAGCCCCGCCAATAGAAGAAGCATAACGCCACTTTACTTTGTAGTTAGCCATAATCCCCCCTTATGAACTTACTTCGAACCAAGCTGTGCCGTTGCAAGCAATTAGCCCGCATTGACCCTGTGTCAAGGCAACTACAGTCCCGGCGGCGTCGTCACGGACAGTTAGGGTATAAGCCCCGCCCGCCGCATTCTTTATCAGGATAAGCGCACCCGCACATACTTCTTCAGCGGGTAGGTCGCAATTGCGAGAAGCTGTTGGGGTAAAGTAAAAGCCCTGAAATTGTTGGATTTCAGAAGCGGAAATTACCCTATCAGCCGTAAGGCTTTCGTTAGCCCTGAAATTAAAAAAACAGGCTTGGCTTGCTTTGATTGCAATCTTTTCACGAGCCATAGTATTGCTCCTTGTTGGGTTTGCTTATATAAGATTATCAGGGGGGCGTTATGCCCCCCTGATTGATATCAGGCTTATGACAGCGTGATATTGTAAAGTCCGGCGGCGGCTTCAATGCTTGCGGCTGAACCGCTTGGGGCATATCGTCCAAAGCCAAGCCGTAAGGAATGAACTAAGCGGGTCTGGTCTGCACCGGGTATCCGCTCAGTTTCAATCTTGGTGCGGCGTCGCCAACCTACAACAAAGCCCCGACGATTGAAAGCACCAACCTGACCAAGCGTATTGTTGCCCGCTGTCGTGCTGACCTTGCCGTCGGCTTCTGTCTTGGGGGCGGCGATAGATGATACCACCGGATGAGCCCCAAGCCGCCCGACCTGTCCGGTCAAGACGGTTGCATTCGCACCGAATTTGTCGGTTGTGATTACTTCGTCGATGGTTGCAATCCTATCAGCCGTATCAGGGTCGCAAACAAACACCAAGTCGTTCGGGTCGGTAGGATGACCCCAATCGAATAGGTAAGTCGTATCGACCATCTTGCCCCTAAGATTGATTAAGGCGGCGAAGGTTACAGCGGCGGCGGCTGATACGCCGTTGCCTGTATTATCAACAAGGAAAGCATGACGGATACCGTCGAAAGCAAGATAGGCTTTTGTATCGGCGGGGTCTGCGTCGTCAAGGTTGATGTTACCAGTACCCGCATTGGTGGTGTCGCCGTTATAAACGGTATGGTCGCCGTAATAAGCAAGGGCGACTTCAGCCTGTCGGCGCAAGAACGGGATGAAGGGGGTTATGCTATCTTCTTCCAGTTCGCCTGACCACATCTGATGAATGATGAATTTCTTGGCAGTGACGGTTACCCGGTTCGACCCTGACTTGCTAGTCGTATAGTTGCTTGCGTTGTAGGTCGTATTTTCAGCGACGAACAACATTTCGGGTAAGTCGGCTTCGATTGGCAGATAAGCAACGGGGTCGGTCATTTCAAAGCTTGGGATTAATCCCATGATACGGCTTTCCTTGCGTGCGCCGTCCCAAAGGTCGCCTACATACTGCGCCCCTATCAACTGCGAACCATAGCCGCTCTCGGCACTATCCATTGCACGGATAGCGTTTTTGTAAAGCCCTGTCTGTTCCCAAGCCCCCCGCTTTGCCATATTGCGGTCTGCAACTGTGCCGAAGGCGGATAAGGGCAAGCGTGGGAATAGGTCGTCAATAGCCCGCTTGTCAATTGCTTTGGCTTCATCTTCTGAAAGATAAAAAGCCTTTGACATAGCTTCAAAGGTTGCCCGTAAGCTTTCGCTTGGCGCACCATAAACGCCCGAGCCGCTTACCTTGCGTTGCCCCTGCAAGCTTTGCTGAAGGTCGTAAAGAAATTCGATGTCGGCAACAGATAAGCCCCAACGGGCATACTTGCTACCAATCAAACGCTCGTCGCCCTGATTTCCAAACTGGAATTTGCGGGCAAAGTCCGGCTCGTTCAGCATTTCGCCAAACATAGCCTTCACCATTTCTTTTAGCTTGGCTTCAGAAACGGTTTCACCAATCGCTGTTAAGCGGGTGTTGATGTCGGTAAGTAAAGTTTCAAATTCTTGGGTATTCATTTTATTATGCTCCTGAAATGGATTTTAGTTTGGTTTGTATTGCTGTTAGGATTGCAAGATTATCAACGCCCCGTTCTGGTTCTCCTTCAGGGGCTTCTTCTTTTTTAGCTCTTTCGATTACGCCCTTGACGAGATTTACGGCTTCTTCTAAGTCCCGTAGATTACGGGCGGATAGAACAGCTCCCAATCTTGCCCCGCCTGATAGATTATCAAGCTCAGGTTCAATTACCTGCTCTTGACCATCGTTAACAGGGGGACTGTCAACGGCTACTTCGTCAAGCCAATCCTGCAAAGCCCGCCGCCCGCTTGCTTGACGCATAGGTAAAGCGTCGGGGTCGAGCGGAACAGGCACAATACTAAATTCAAGTAGTTCGTTCCCCGCTTCCATAGCTGTCCAGCCTACGCTTCCAGCCATTAGCCCCTTTTTCGTTTTAGCCCTAACTGAACGGGCAAATTCGTCGGCGTCGTCAAAAGTAACGTCAATCAATAAGCGGCTTCCGTCAATCAGGGGTTTACCTGAACCAAGCGGTAAGTGCGTGCCGAGATAGTCGTGTGCGTACAAAACGACAGGGTGCTTTTCATAACGCCCTAAAAGCCAATCAGATGTTTTTAAGTTCATACCGTCTGCTTTCAAGCCTTCGGTTGACGCAACAAAGCGGATTGGTGCGTTGGGGTCGTCTTCAATATCATCCTGCCTTACTGGATAAGCTCTAAGATATGATAAGGATTTCGGCATTGATTGCTCTCCTTTTTCTGAAATCGTGATTGCTGTAATCTGGTCTTGGGCTTTGCTTTCGCTTGGGTGACAGCCCAATGTTTTACCTTCGGGCTGATTGTCCGCCCCAATCTTATAAACGCAATAGGGGGTATCTTCTGTTCCGTTTTTAACAACTTTGTAAGGCATTATTTTCACCTTGCCTTTCGAATTATACACTATTTTAGTTTATCGGTGCATAATCCGCCGCCCCTGTTGCGGCTTATGCAACCGCCCCGCCTTGATTACAAGCCACCCCCCGCAAACAATCAAGCGGGCATTATAAAAAAAAGAACGCAATTCCACAAAGCAATAAACCAAACCAGCCCCACGAAACTTGGGGCGGGTTCGGCACTTTGAACGCTTCAAGACCAATAAGGATTAAGCCGATTATTGCAACGATTAGTTGTGCTGACATTTTATGCTCCTTGTTGATGTTATATAGGCAATATTATTCCACAATTGGTTGTAAGGTGCAACGGCAGTTTATATCTTCTTCGGGCAATCCTATCTGTCCGGGTGCTTGCCCCGCCCCGCCACCTACTTCAAAGTTATCGTTTAGGGCAATAGGGCTTTCTTGGTAGCGGGTATGGGCGTCGATGTGGGTATCCCTTGTCCTGTCGTCAAGGGCGGCAAGCCAAGCTTTTTTCATCGGTAAGCCTGATTGACGATAGCCTTCCAAAGTTCCACCGTTCAAAGCCCCTACCGTTTCTGTGCGGGCAATCATTTCCAAGCGGCTTAGTTCCCGCCCCGCTTGGGGGTCGGTAGTCATCCACCGCCTGAACACGGCTTCGATGTCGCTTTGAATTGCTGATAATCCCTTACCGTCTTTGATATCAGCCGCAATGGTAGCCCGCAAGTCGTTCCAAGTCGTTGCGTTGACTTCGGTTGCGAACCGTTGCGCCCGCTGTTCAATAAACTTTACTGCGTTGGGATTAGTTAGATTGAATTGGGCGACGATATCAAGCAAGTCAAAAGCTTCTTCGCCCGCAAATTCAACCATGTCGGTGATAAGCGGGCGGGCTTCTTTACGGAACAGGCTTACCCATTGGGTAAGCTCGAATACATCGTCAATCGTTCCGATATCAAGACCAATCTTGGCAAGCTTGGCTGTAATACTATCCTGCTGTCGTTCCCAAAGCGAGCGCACAAGCTTCTCGAAATCCCGTTCCCACTTTGCTTGCTTGCGGGCAAAGCGTCGCCACGCAATTTGATGTTCGGGGCTACCAAACTTGATAATCTTACGCCGCTGATAAGCCCGCCCTATGTCAAATTCGGTCTGCAGAAAGTCAATCGAGCGGGGCTGTTCTTCAACCTGTTCTTCCTGTTCTTCTTCGGGTTTTTCTTCGGGCGGCGGGGCTTGGATTATAGGTGCGGGGGTTGGTTCTGGTTCTGGTATCTCGGCATTCTCAACCGGAACAAGCCCGCCGCTTTTCCACCAAACATCCCCCCATTCAAGGCGGGTTAATCCTTCGTCTTCACGCCATTCGTTTATTGTCATTACGCCGTTTTGTATCTGTTCCTTCTCCCTTGTCCAAGCGGCTGATTTTTCTTCTTGCAAAGCCGCTATCTCGTCTTCGTCAAATTCGATAATATCAACTTCGCCTTTGAAAGCGGGCAAGAACTGCTCGTTTAGTTCGCTCGCTATAAAGCGGGCTTCGGGCAAAACGGCATTCGTCCAAGCCGCCCGCAAGGCGGCATTATAGTTCTCAAATGTTCGCTGTCCGCCGACAAGGTCAAGTGGTAGTTTGTAGCCCCTTGCGATATCTTCAAGGGCAAGCTTGACGCCCAAGATAAATTCGGCGTCTTTGGGCGACAAGGCTAATTGCTTTATTTCAGCGTCGAAGCGCAAGACGCCCCAACGGTGCGCCTTATCAGCCCCCCCAAAGCGTTGGTTTATCTTATCTTCAAGTTCTTCGGCTTGGGTCTTTTCCATTGGCAATTGACCGGGTTTAGGCATAATCAGCCCGCCAATGTTTATACCTTGGTCAAACAGCCGTTTATTCGTGCGCATTGCTGAAATCGAATAGTCGGCTGATATCCTGATAGATTGCAAGGGCGAAAGTGGCGCATATTCATCAAGCGGGTTAGGATATCGAAACCAAACCGTTTCTTCACGGCTATAACGAATTGGTGTGCTTTCGCCTTGCGGGGTATATTCAAAGGCTTCGACGTATTCTGTCTTGCTTGGAATTACCTTTACCCTGTCGGGTCGTGCAAACCATATCTCACGGGGCGGGGCTTTGCCTGATTGCCCCCGTTCCAAGAACCAGAACGCCGCCCCCCAAGTGCCAAGCGACATCTCGGTCATTTGTATAAGGCGATTGAAAGTCCAGAACGGGTTAACCTTCTGGATAAGTTCAAAAGCCAAGCCGACTTCGACTTCCTTCTTTTTGCCGCCCGCTTGCAGTTTATAAAGTTTGATTGGCAAACTTGACAGCAAGTCCGCCCTTACAGATACGCAAGCATAGACAAAGCTTGATATCTTCAGGTATTCACCATATTCGGGCGGGGGCGGTTCGCCTTGCCCCCCTGATAGATTGCCGCCCGCAAACATACCGGGTATAAAACCACGCTTGCCCGCAAGATTGATTATAAGTTTATCAAGTAGGTTCATAGGAATAACTCTCCGCTTAGTAAGTAATCGTCTGCCTTGACCATCAACGCCCGAGCAATCACGGTATCGTCGTGAAATCCTTCAGGTGCATTATACGCCCTGTTGCCTGTGACGGGGCTTACTTTTTGCTCGTATACGACAAGTTCTTGCGTCCATGTAGGGTCGTCTTGGAATTGCCACAATTGCCGTTCTATAATCAGGCTAAGGTTGCGGATAATTTGCCCCTTGCTTGCATAGGTGGTAGTAAAGCCAACCACAGGTAAACCCCTATCTTGCAAGGCTTGTATGATTGGGTCGCCCATTGCATTTTTTTCAGCTAAGAAGCCCGCAAATTGCGTCCCCTGTCGCCAACGCTCGAATATGCTGATAATCCGCCCCGATTGCAACAGGTAGTCAATCTTATTGAACCTATCCCTGAATATCTCATGCTTGCAATCCAAGCAACCAACAGATATTGCTGTAAAGTCTGATACAGCCGCCCAATCTATACCGCCGACAAGTCTATGCCCTGCGTGCAATTCAGGGGTTTGGTCTTGGGGGGCTTGGCTTGCGGCTTGCACATTGCGAAATACCGTTCCTTCGTCAATCAAGAACACCGCAAGGTATTCCTGTTCAAAAACAAGGTCGGGTAATTCGTTGCGGGCAAGTTCTATCTCCCGTTGGTCAATATAAGGATTGGTGCTTGTTGGGAATTGCCAAGCGTCGTAATCCTTGTGGTCACTGCCTTGCCCCTGCAAGAACAAGCGATAAAACCAGTTACCCCGCCCTTTCGGAGTTGATATAAACATAGCCCCCCCTTGATAATCGGTAAGGGTGGGGCGTATGCTTTCTTGCCAAGCCGCTTCTTGTATCTGTGCGCATTCGTCCATAACGACGTAATGTAGTTTTTCGCCTTTCAGTCGTTGCCAAGCGTCTGCTGAACGGACTTCTACCACGCCTGATTGTCCGACGGTAATCCGCCTATCCCCCCGCCTTGTTATCATACCGGGTATCTGTTGGGCTATCCCCGCCAACGCCCGCCAACCCGGATTACCCATTTGATAGGTCGGGGCAACCCACCAAGCCCGCCCCCCTTGCAAAGCAACAGCCATACAGATTTCAGCCCCGAGCAATGTCTTACCCCAACGCCGCCCGCAAGCAAGAACTTTGAAGCGGGCGGGGCTTTGTTTTACGACATATTGCGACGGGTGCAACGGCGGCAATCTAATTTTCATTGCTTTCTCGCCATTCGATATCGTAAACCTGTTGTATTTGACTTATTTCGGTAGGCAATCCATATTCCAACCGGTTCTGGTCAAGTATGGTCTTGATTGCTTGCATAAGCGTCGATAAACTTGCCTTTTCAACATCAACCTTGTCAATCTTCTGCAAGCCGCCCGCAAGCTTGGCAAACGCCGCTGTAATCAACTGCCGTCGCTTTTCCTGCCAATCTTTCGCTTCAGCCTTTTCAGCGTCAAGCCGTTCTTGACGCTTTACCTTATCCCAAACTTCGGCACGTTCTTTCCAGCCCCAACGCTCGCAAGCGGCATACCAAGCTACAGTAGGTCGTTTAAGCTTTAGTTTGCTATCTGTTGCAATATTATCAGCCCGCCAATCACGGAACGCTTGTTCAAGCTTGCGCTCGTCGCCAAGCGGTAGATAATAATCCGCAAAGCGGGCATACCAACGGGATGGTTCACCCTTGCGTCGCTCCCACGGATACGGGTCGTTATCATAATCAATCATTAGTCGCCTTCTGGTTCTGGTTGGTCTGTAAAGATTGACAGGTCGGCGTTAGGAACAGTGGTAGGAAATAGGTCTTTTATCTTGCTTGGATTACCCTTGTAAAAGACAAGTATGTTTTGGTGGGTTTTGCCAATCTTGCGGTTGCCTGTAAATTGCTTACCAACCCTGATAGGCAACGAACCAATTGCCGTAACTAAAATCATATCGTTATAGAACAAAGCCCCCGCTTCTTCAAAGGCTTCAAAGGTAAGGTTTATAAACCCCTTATAAAATCCGCCCCCGTCTTGATTTCTTATCTCACCAACCACGAAGCAAGCAAAGCGGTCTTCTTTTAGGTGGCTGATTGCTTGGCGGATAATTGCCTTGTAAGCCTTGCTGAAGTCGCACCATATCATATTAGACAGGTCGGCGGGGTCTTCACTATATTGTTCTAAGTCATGGTATGGGGGGCAAGACATAACGAAATCGAATTGCTCGTCTTGCGGGATAAGGGTATCAAGCTTTACGCTATCCCCAACAATCCAAGTCGGTTCGACAAAGCCGTTGATAACAGGGGCGGCTTGCGGCTTATCATCTACCGCTTGAAAGCTATCATAAGTAGAACGCTCAGGATTGCCAAGCTTGAACTTGTAAATCATAAGGATTTCTTCGGGTTCAAGTTGTTTTTTTGACTGTTCAAGCCCCTTGATACCCGCCCCGCCCATGTTGAGAAGGGCTTCGGGGTTTAGATTATCAGCCGCATATCTTAGGTCTGTAATGTGGGCAAGCGTTCCAAAGTTATTCAACCCCGCTTGCTCATAGCCTATATAGTCGTGTTTTCTGTCTGTGATAATCCCCCAATCATCACCTATGCTTTCGGTTATGGTATATCCCAAACAAGCCCCGCCGCTTGATAATATCCACAGGGTTGCCCCTTCTGTCTTTGGTAAGGCGGTAAGCAAAGTCTTTTCTTTCTTAATTGGGATATCCTTATGTAATCCCCAAGCCGCAAGCGTTTTCGAACATTTGTCTAATTCAGCCTGATTGGGATTGGTGGTGCGGATTTCGCTAACCGTCCCGGCTTCTATTGCTTTTTGATATCGGTTTAGGGTATTGCGCTCGTCGTGGTAAGCCCCCCCTGATAAGTTCTGAACTGATGAAGCCTTGTAGATATATTCGCCGCCTATTCTGTCGTCAACCATATCGTCCGGATTATATCCATATAAGGCACAATCTTCTGTCGATAAGCGGGCGTTTACATTGATTGCCTTATAAGCTTCGATGATTGCCTTCTCTTGGTTTATATCCCCTGCAAGGCTGATTGGTGGAACAGGGAAATACAGAACGGGGCTTTTCCACAAGAAGGTCTTTTCAAGGATAAGCAAACAGCCGTTGGCTTCCTTGTAATAATATCCATAAGCAATCAGGTAAAGCGGCGACATAAAAAAGCGGGGGTATTTTCGGGTCTTGTGGTAAGCCTGATAATATTGCAAGAGCAATGGTATTGTTGCTTTTGTAATCTTTCGCCACCCCGTCATAAGGGCGTTTTGTTCGCCGTCGCTTTCTTGTTCGGCTACGGAATTTGCCACAAAGGTTTGTGTGGGTTCGTAAGGGGCTTGGGCTATCCATACAGGCTTGCGAAATCTATCAATCGTAGCGGGGTTCACAAGCGAATTAATAGTCGTTTGTAAGGTAGGGTGTTCGGGGCTTATCAATTCTTCCATGAACTTCTCGTAATGTTTTCGATGCTCGGATGATAAGGGCGGGATAATCCCAAGCTTTTCAAGGGCAAGGGCTTCCCAAGCGCATTTCGGGCAAGAACCACAGCGGTTTGGTAAAAGCTTTCCAAACTTACGCTCGTTTGCCGCCCGCCGCTGTTCAAGAAAACGAACAGGGCAAACGCACCCCCTTATATAGTTTATCAATCCTGCGTCGGCAATGGTCGCCCAACTTTCAATCTCGTCTTCAATAGCGTATATCATTTGTTGATTGGGATACAAGGCTGTTAGGTAATCGTTGAATAAGCCAATCGCTTCTTTTCCGTCGCTAAAATCATAATCCCAACTGGTAGGGGTATCGTCGGGCGAAAAGCCTGATGTCCAAACAGCCCCACCAACTTCAGCCATTCGGCTCAACATAGCAAGACACGATACTTGGTTCTTGGTAGGTAATTCAATCAGCCCATTCTTCTTTCCGACGGCGTGAACCTTGTCAATAATAAGCGTCCAGCCCATTCGTTCACATATAAGCTTGCAATTATTCGCTTCATATCCCATACCCCTGTTTAGCCCTGCAAGATGATAACAGATTACCTTATATCCCTTCGCTTGAGCAATCAGGGCGGCGGCTGTGCTGTCTTTACCGCCTGTAAATTGAACCCAACAAGTGCCGTTGTCAATCAGGGGCTTATAGGGTTCTGTCTTTCCAGTAGATGTAATGTTATAAGGCTGATTGGCGGCGTTATAAACAAGTTCAAGATAGGGGATTAACTCGGCGGTAGCTGACCAATCCCGTTGGAACGGAACGCTTGACGTCGCCGCATACAATTCAAGGGCGTCTGTCGCCCCTTGCCCGCTTGATAGGATATCAGGCAATAAGCGGGGTCGCCCTTCACGCTCAGCAAGAGCAAGGTTAGGCGGTAGCATAGTTGGCGCAAGTTGCTCGGCGGGGGCTTGGTTTTGATACGCTTTGATATCCAACTTTATCTCAGCGGCTTGAGCTTGATTGGCTTTTACCTGTTCAGCCGAAAGGTCTATCCCCGTATAAGCGTAACCAAGATGTCCCGCAACAATACCCCGAACTGAACCACCAGAGAACGGGTCAAGAACCTTGCCCGCTTGTGGGGCAAACCACTTGTATAGGATTTCGCACAGAACGGGGTCGAAAATAGATGTGCCTGTTTCTTCTGGATTGTCCGCCTGATAATCAGCAAGCCGCCCGCCCGCCTTGTTGTAAAGCTTTCCAAGCGAACCGGGTGCGCCGCTTGAATAGGCTTCGGCAAGACCCTTGCCGTTTTTGCCAAGCGGCTTACGCCCCCCTACGCCTATCTGTGCTGTCTTGCTGAATTTGAGCAGGTTTTGCCCCCGCCCTATTTCAGAACGGATACCTAATGCAATCCAAGCCCGCTTACGGTCTTGCCAATATCCCTGTCGGGCGTCAAGAACACTGAAAGGTGGAACGACGAACATTTCTGCAAGGGTGCGTCTTGCTACTTCCCTTTGGGTATCCCGCCCTGATTGATTGGCAAGGTTGGTAAGGATAGCGTCGATTTCGGCTTGCTGAAAGCCAAGTCCGTCGAAAGCCCCGTCGCCAAGCTTTTCAAGGTCTTTTAATATAGTGGCGAGCTTGATATCGTCCCACCCGCCCGCAATGGTAAGTTGATTATCAGCAACAAGGTAAGCTTCAACTTCGCTGTCGCTGTTGAAGGATATACCCCGCAAGACGGGAACAAGCCACTTGCCCTTATCATCTATAACCCGCAAGGGCGGGGCTTCGCCGTTTGATTGCAATCCCCGCAAGCTATCAACCCGACCATGACCCGCAACAATCCGGTGGGTTCGCTCGTCAATCAATACAGGGCTTGTAAAGCCGAAGCGTTTGATTGATTTCTGGATTGACGGTAGGTCATGGTCTTTCGGGTTACGTTCCCACCCTATCAATTCGTCAAGTGGAATATATTCGATGAAAGAGCGTTGGGTAATAGCTTGGTCTGTCATTCTTCGCTTGGGGTGGCGGGCTTGCGGCGGCTTGGGATTGGTCGGGTTGGGGGGTTATTACCTTGCGCTGTTGCTACCTGTATTTGCAAGGCGGATATGAGCATGTGCAAGCTTGTAAGTGCATTGGTATTGTCTTTTAAAACTTCTAGCAACTTCATTTCGGCTTGCCGTTGTTGCGTTGATATTTCTTGAAGGAAAGTACGCATATCCTTATCTCTGGTATCGCAAGCTTCAATCCATTGGCGGGTAATCGTTTCAATCATCTTAGCTTGCCTTTCAGAATTGACCCGCACCTGTTCTTGGTGTTGGTCTATAAGCTTCGATTGCGCCCCTTGATAGATGTTGACAATTTTTAGGCTGAAATAAACAAAAGCCACAACAAGGGGCAATTGCGAAGCCATTGAAATTAAAATATTAATTTCATCGGTAGGCAACATTAGATTATTGGGGTGGGTCTGTTAGTATTCAGCCGTTTGCTTTGCTTGCGGCGGCTTCTTGTTTTACTTTGGCTTTACCTGTTGTAATTGGGTATAAGGCTTGGCTTGTAATCATTGCGGCGACGAAAGCTTTGACAAGCAACCATATACCAAACTGGTCGCATGACAGCCAACTTACAATACCCGCACAGGATAAACCCGCAACGGCGAATGAAACAAGAACCAAAGCCCCCAAGAATATCAACCGCTTTGTATCGCCTTCAAGGGCTTGCCACTTGACGTTTAGTTTGGGGGTATAAGATAGGAACAGGGATATAAGGATACCAGCCGCACCAGCAAGAACTTCAGGGGTAATGGTTGGGTCTAACATATTAGCTCCTTTACTTTGTTTTGGTTTGGTTTATCAGGGGGCTTTGGGGGCGGGGTTGATTCGTAAGCCCGCCCCGTTTCCAAGGAGAATGAAATGAAGCCGAAGCCCACGCTTCGTATACCAAGATTATACCGCCATTCCTGCAAGCGGCAAGTCTGTCAAGGCTAAAAATACCATAATCTTGCCCTTCTAATATCAGTGAACGCCTTGTACGAAAGTCTAATTTTTCCCCCCACATCTAGGGGGGCAAACTCGCCTTAACCCCCACATATAGGGGGCTTATATAATACTATTGGGATTATATGATTATTGCACTCTTGCATTTCACGGGAATAAACATTAAAATTGTGGCAATTACACAATTTTAACCGAAAGCACCTTAACAAAAGCATATCATCTTCAAGGCGAACCGGCGGGCGGGGGGCAAACGCCCAATGGGGACAAGGGAGAACCAAAACTAAGAAAAAGGGGGCAAGGCGGAACGGGGCGGCTTATTGCCCGAGAGCTCGAAGCCTGACAATCCAGACCAGACCTGATAAGCCAACTACAAAAAGCCTAAGAATTTCGACCAATGGGGACGGGGCGGCGAAGATGATAAGCCAAAGGATAGCATAAGGCTTACGAAAGGCATTATCGGGACTTGCTTGCTTGCCCCCCTTGCGGCTTTGCCCGCTTGGAACTTGGCAAGACTGGAGATTTCAACCCAAGCCCTGACCCCAATCTTGGAAAAGCGGAACAATCCCCGCCGCCCGAATGCGATACCCACCAGATAATATCTTACAGGGGGGGCTTTGCCCCCCCTTGATATAAGCCCCTTGCGGGGGGCTTATATCAGGGGCTTACCCTGATAATCTTATAAGCCAAACTTTTACAAGGAGATAACCCATGACTGACAGACCGATAAAACCCAATAGCAATACAATCATACTTGAAGCAAGCGACCAACCCCTTATCCCTATAATTGCGGGATTGACCGATATCACCTACAAGGGCTTAGTTTGGACGCTTGAATATATCGAGCGGGACTTAGAAGGCGACATAACCCTTTGGGCTTACCGCAACAAAACAACCGACCAAGCCCTTATCATATTCAATGACTGAAAAGGAGATAAACCCATGCCTTGCAACGCAGTAGCAACTATCCGCACAAAACTTGCCTTGCCCCAAAGCTTGCAAGCCGCCGCCAAAGAGCTTACCAAAGAGCAAGCCCAAGCCCTTTACAAAGCTTTGCTCAAAGAATTTACAGGATTGGAAGCAGAGCAGAAAACCTTTGCCTATAATCAATCAATCGTATTACAGGCGGGGACGCTGAAAATTACAATCAAACATGACGGATTGAAATGCACTAACATCGACATCGACAATCTTGATTGGCAAGCACCAAGCTTGGATATCATAACCCGTTGCCAAGAGCAGACAATCAAGGCGGCGGGGCTTATCAAGCAAGCAAAAGCCATTGCGGCAATTAAAACCCGCTATCTTGGCTCAACAACGCTAAACGCCCCCAACGGGGCAACCATAATCAATCTTGACCTATGAAGGAGATAAACCATGAAAGCCCGCATAATAATCACCCCCGACGGAACGCTACAAGCCTATATTGACGAAGGCTCATTTGACGACGGCAAGGTTAAGCTTGCCCGCTTGATTGCAGAATTAACCGACTTAGGGATTGCCTTTGAATTTGTTGGCGAACCCGAACAGCACAAGCACGATATCGAACACGCCCACTTGCACGCAACGGGCGAAAACCACAATCATTAATCCCAATCAGATAAACCGACAAACAAGGAGAAACGAAATGACTACTGAAAGCAATACCGTAAATAATACTTGGGGCTTGCCCCGATGGTTTGACCGCTTGGCTGAAGCCTATCAGGCGGGAGCCAACCATGCTTTTATCTTGCACCTGAATACGGCTGATTACGCAACACCCGGAAAGCCCCTACGCCAGTTCTTAGCTTGGGCTTTTGCCAATCGAGAGATTGTTTGCTACTATAACCGAGCCGCCGGAATTGAATTCGCAACCGAAGCAATGAAAGACAAGGCTTTGGCTTTGCTTGGCTTGGATAATCAGCAAGCCCAAGACCCCGCCCTTGCGGCACTTGGATACGCCACCGGACAGCAAGAAGGCGAACTACCCAAAGACCCAACAGCGGCTTTGCCCTTGCTTGATAAGCTTTTACGGCAATCCGAGCAACAGGCTTTGGTAATTATGGATTACGCCGAAACAATCTTGCCCGCCGCTGACAATGCGACAATGCCCCCCGCCGAGCGCACAGCGTCAATCATCCTGCAATCTTGGGGGCGGGACTTACAGATTGCCAATACCGGAAACATCCTTATCCTGATTACTGCCAATCTTACCGACTTGCACCCCGCCGTTAGGGCGGCGTCTGCGAAATACATGGGGCTTGAAATCCCATTACCCGACCAAGATACCCGCAAGCGATATCTCGATTACTATCTTGACAGTAATCCTATTGACATCGACGGGCTTACAACCGCACAGATAGCGAACCTTACAGCGGGCTTAGGGCTTATCCACATCGAAGACTTGCTATTGAAAGGGGCAAGCTTAGGGGGCTTGACGCTTGATATTATCCGCCAACAAAAGCAAGAAATCATCGAAGGCGAATATGCGGGCTTACTTGAAATCCTTGAGCCTACAATCGGCTTTGACGACTTAGGCGGAAGCGAAAATCTGAAAGCTTGGGCTTTGAATGAAATAATCAATCCGCAAAGACAGGGACGCCCGCTTGACATGGCACAAGGGGCTTTGCTAGTCGGCAACCCAGGTACAGGCAAAACCTACTTTGTTAAAGCTTTGGCGAAGGAAATCGGCTTCAACGCAATTGCCTTGAACTTTGAGAACATACTTGGCGGGATAGTTGGAACGAGCGAGCGAAATCTTGCCCGAGCGTTAGCGATTGCCCGAAGCCTTGCCCCCGTTCTGATTTTTATCGACGAACTTGACCAGAGCGACATATCAGCAAGGGGCAATTCAAGCGGCAATCCAGTCGCTAAGAACTTGTTCAACATGACCTTACGCTTCTTGGGCGACCCTGATAATCGGGGCAAGATAATCTTTATTGGCGCAAGCAACCGCCCCGACCTGATTGACCCCGCTTTACTACGCTTTGGGCGGATAGATGCAATCATACCCCGCTTACTGCCTGACCAAGCCGAGCGAAAGTCAATCGCACTTGCACAGGCAAAAACGCAAGGGGTAAAGATTGCCCCCGCCGCCGCCGACCTGATTGCAGAGCGAACCGATAAATACAGCGGGGCTGACATAGCGGCAATCATCACCAAAGCCCGCAAGATTGCCCGAATGAGCGACGCTGGAAAATTTGACATCTACCCCCCGCACGCCGAGCAAGCTTTGGAATATATCCGCCCCGCTACAATCGCACAGGCTGATTATTATACAGCCCTTGCCCTTGAAGCTTGCAATGATAGCGAATACTTGCCCGAAGCCTACCGAACCCGCTTGAACGACAGAAGCAAACTAACAGCCGAGATTGCGGAACTTGAACCCCGCAAAGCCCGCCGACTATAATAATGGATTGATAAGATTATCAGGGGGGCGGGCTTACCAAGCAACGCCCCCCACCTACCCGATAAACTAAAACGAAAAGGAGATAAACTAATGAACGACACAAGCAATACCGCAACTATCAAAGAAGCCTTGAACGATATCAGGCAATCAATCAATGAACCCGACGCCCGAATAAAGATTGTTGAGCCTGATTGGCTGAACCTTATGCGTAAGGGCGTAATAATCAACTTGCACATCCGCCGTTGGCGGGCAAGGGCAAAGCTTAACTTCGCTGACTTGGGGCTTTACGATACAGGCAACGACAGGGAACTTGACGAACTAATCAACTTAGGCGAAAAATACTTACTACCGCCCGCCCTTATAAGGCAATTAGACAGTATCGAAACATCTGCCCGCACCAATCTTGAAAAACGGGCTTACGCCACTTATTGGGGGCTTTTTATGCCCGAGAACGCCTACCCCGCTTGGAAAGATGAAAATGAATACTGGAAAACCCGCTATTACGGCGTGCGGGACTTAATCTATGAAGATTACGACAAGAACCTTACCGAACTACTGCAAGCCTACCGAAAAGCGGCAACCTTAGCCTATCAAAGAATAAAGGCTTTGACACCCGGACGCATGACCACAGCCGAGCGGCTTGACGAACAGGTATTTGCCAATCGCTTTGTTGGCAAGCTTAGGGAACTAATCCCAAGCAAGAGCAAGATATACGATAGCTTTGATTACACCGAAGACCTTACCTTTATCCCCTTGCCAAGCTTGCTCGCTGAAGAACAAGCCGCCGCTGAAATTGCGAAGGAACGGGCAAAAACGGTATCCCTTGAAGAATATAACAAGCGCAACGCAATCTACGCCGAAGAAAAAGCACAATCCGAAATGCTTAGGGATATCCAAAACAAAGCGGCTGAGCAGAAGGTAGAACTTATCGACGGCTTTGTCTATGATATCTTAGGGCAATTACGGGGCTTGGTTTACGAAGCAAGCACCGAAATCCTATCATCTATCAAACGGAACGGCAATTTACAGCCCCGCTCAATCGTTCAGTTACGCAACTTGATTGAGCAGGTGAACGGGCTGAATTTCTTTGGCGACAGAGAGATTGATAAGATGGTAGCCCGCTTGCAAGCGATTGTCAATCAGAACACCGACGCCCGCAAGGCTGACATAAACGATATTCAGCAAAGCTTACGGGACATCGCAACCATCACAAGGGGGACGCTACTTGAGCTTGGCAATCAGCCCCGAACCCCGAAGGGGCAAAGCTTGGTCGGGCTTGGGATTATGAGCAAGCCCGCCGCCACCCTTATCCGCCAAGCCCGCCACAATCTTGATATCAGCCCTGACGAACAAGCCCCGAAAATAGAGCGCAAGGGGCGACGAGCGTAATATAATCAAGGGGGGCGAAAGCCCCCCCTGATGTAAGCCCCTGATTATATCGGGGGTTTATATCAGGGGCTTACCCTGAAATCCTAAAAGAAAGGAGATAAACGATGCACAAAACAGCTAACGAAGCCTTTGGATTGTCGGAAAAAGAATATGAAGAAATGATTACAAAAGCTTGCGCCGCAACAGCCGAATTTGACGCCCACGGTTCTTACATGGTTTGCCGTCTATGCGGCGTAAAGCTTAAAATCATCTATCAAGGCAAGTCGCTAAACGAGCGTATGCTTGACCACTTTGATAGGCATCTAAAAAACCCACCAGTAAGATAAACAAGGAGAAACGAAATGACCGACGAAAGCAAGCCCCAACAAGTAGATGATAAGCAAGCAAAGCCCGAAAGAGAACCGTTCCTTATGCCCGCCGGATTATCAGAAGCGGGTGGCTCAGTAAGCGGGCGGCTTTACGCCACCGACAAGGATGGTAATTTTATAGCCGACCTGCAATTGACCGCAAGGGGTTTTACCGCAAGGGAAGCAATTGAAAATTTTATGGACGGGGTTTGGTATGGAAAAACTAAATACCGCCTATTGCTAAAAGAACCCCTACCCCCACAAGCCCCCGCCCCAATAGCCCCGCTACAAGCCCTTTACACGCCCCCACAAGCCCCTACAAGCCCCGCTGTTGGAAATCCCGCTATGATTGCCCCACCGCCGACGCAAAACCCGCCACAAGCCACCACAGCGGCGACTAATACAGGCGGAACTGTTCACGCAACCAAAGTTGACATCGAAATCCGCCAAGACGGGCGGGCGAACTTAAGTTTTTACATGACGGGGCATAAATACGCCGACCTGACAACGGTTCGCAATATTGACGACGCCCTTACCTTGCTTGCCCCTTGCGGGGGCTTTACCCCCGCTCACATCGTTCAAGGTGCATCTTATACCATAAACGCTTTGATTGATTGGCAACCGGGCAAACTGAATAGCAAGGGTAAGCCCTACAAAGACATCGTTGCAATCCGAGCCGCTTAAGGCTTGTCCTGATTGATTGGGGGTAAGGGCTTTGCCCCTTGCCCCCTTGATAATCTTATCAAAGCAACAACAACAGGAGATGCTTATGCCTATTGAAGACGATTACGCCCACTTAGGATTGCCCGCCGCCGCAATAGCCCAACTTGACACAATGCTTGGGCTCGAGCATTGGGACTTGACAGACGACCAACGGAATTGGCTTTACTACTTTTGCTTGTTTTCAGCCTATTCGGCAAAGTGCCATTCTTGCGGCGGATATCATAAGCCAATGGAAATAACCACCCAGTTCTTTACATTCAATCAGCCTGAAATCTATGACGAATACCTATGCCCCGCAACAGGCGAAAAACTACATATCGTATTGGGTGGCGAATTCGGCGGATACGCCGCCACCTTATATCCTGATAATCAACGGAGATAATACTATGAACGATAACCCACGCCCGACAAAGGAATGCCCACGCTGTCATTGCTTTTACAATACCTACCCGTCCCTAAGCCGCCGAGATAACAAAACTGATATATGCCCGAAATGCGGCGACGAAGAAGCCCTTGTTGATTTCGCAAAGTCGCAAGGCTACAATATCCCGCTTGAAATAGCTTTGCGGGAGATAATATTCAAGATATTACTTCGGGGCTTGCCCGAAGATTAATTCCAAAACAAAGGAGCTAACATGAAAAAGTCAATAATTGTTTTAATCGTAGGATTGGTTTTGCCGCTTTGCCTGATTGCATCTTCAAGGCACATCACGACAAAGTGCGAAAGGGTAAATTATTCAAAAGTCAATATCTGTTTTTACCCGGATTACGGACAAGTATCTTACACGGCTAATAACTACGGTCTGCTAAACATGCCCCAAGACGCAAGCCTTGACGGCAAATACTTCAAGATAAGCGGACAGCCCGTAAGCTACAACTACTGCGAAATGATAATCGTTGAAAAGCTTATCCCCTGCAAGCCCAAGAACAAATGACAAACCCAAACCCAAGGAGATTGAAATGCCCGAAAAATTGTTCACCTACAAGAACGAAGATTACCATCTGTTTGTTTATGGAACGCCCGATAACGTCTACGGGCAAGCCGAGCGCAACAAGGGCAATATATTCGCCCGCCTTGATAAGCCCGCCCGCTCTTATGAAGCGGGCGTTGAAACCTTGATAGACATAATCAAGGAAAAGGTAGACGCCCACAGGTATGAAGTCGGCGGCGAGCATCTTATAGGAACTGTAAGAAAATGCAAGCGGCTTACCGAAAAGATTGGCGACAAGCCTTACTTTACAACCACCTATATAGGGCGGCTTGGCTTTGCCAATCAAGGGGGCAAGATTGGGGCAACAATTGAATATGTAGAAGGTATTACCGAACAGCAAGCCTATGACAAACTTGACGAAGCCGCCAAAACCTTCGGGGCGAAAGACGGCTTTTACACCATAAGGAGAAACTGAAATGAATACCTTTGAAAACAACGAACTAAGGGCAGAAATGGAAAATAACGACTCTACTTGGGTTCGGCATATCGACATTAGACACAGGGCAATTCATAGCGCCTTATTGATAAAAGCCGACGACACCCTTGCCCTTACTATAAAGGGGGTTGACTTTCAGATAAAAGCGGGCTTGTTCGCTCATGAAGGCGTTATGATATTTCTTACCATGATAAAGATTGGTGACTGGATAATAGACAACCCTTACAATCTTTACGGCGAACAAAAGCACCAACTAATAGTTTTATTAGACCTACATAACCAAGAAGAATTGCCAGTTCATTTTCTAAGCCCCAAACATCATACTATCATCGTTTGTAAAAACACGCTTAAAAAACCCGCTGAAAGGCTTATCAGCCTGAGCAATATGTTACCACCATGGACTGTCGAAAACTGGAAATACGCCTTGCTTACATTTTACAGCCATTGGGATAATAACAAAGAGCTTTGGAATAAGATAGCCTTAGACAACGATGATAACGACTTAATTCTGAAATCTACCAGAATAGACCACCCACCTTATAATTTCAACAATAACTAGGAGAAGCTATGAATAACAACGACCTGCAGTTTTGCATGATTGATTGTGATACCCTTATTGAAAAGATTGAACGCCTGAAAGATATCTTGCGGCTTACAGGCGGCAAACCAAAAGCCCTGCTAGACAATCAAATGTCTTTGATTGCCAACACCTTTTCGCACCTGACTATCCTTACGGATACAGACCCACTTAGATTGGAAGAAAACAAATATGAACGCAAACCCAATACCCACCGTTAAGTTTAGCTTGGCGGATATACTGAAAAGGCGGCACATGACAAAGCGAGCCGCCGCCGAATTGACGGGGCTTACCGAGAATACAATCGGTAGCCTGACAAGGGACGGCTTGCAACAAATAAGGATTGATACCATTACCGCCCTTTGTAATGGGCTTGATATCTTGCCCGAAGACCTTTTCACTATAACCGAAGGGGGCGAATGAAATGCCTTTCAAAAGCCCCAACTATACGCAAACGCCAAACGACTTACTTGACGAACTGCTACCTACTTTGGGGTATGCTGAACTTAAGATTGCCCTTGCCCTTATAAGATTAACATTCGGGTACCATCGAAGCACCGTCCGGCGAAGCTTATCCAAGCTTAGTAAAATGACGGGGCTTACCGAGCCGAATGTGATATCAGGCTTACGGGGGCTTGAAGAAAAGGGCTTGATTATCAAGATAAAAGACGGGGGCGTCAATCAATATACCCTGTCAATCCAAGAACCTGAAGAAGCCCCTATTGCTACAATAGGGGCTGATAATCAAACCCCTATTGCTACAATAGGGCGTACTATTAAAGAAACGGTTAACGAAAGAAACGATAATAATAATCAGTCGCCGCTTGCCCCTGATACGCAAGGGGCTTATACGCTTTTCAACTTGCTTGGTGACGAAGCAAAAGCCAAAGGGCATTCAAGCCCCAAGCAATTCCCGTCGCTTTTATGCAAGCAAAAGTTCGAAGCCGCCGAGTTAAGACTTGGCGAAATTGAACTTGAAAAGGCAATCAGGAAAGCAATAGAACAAAACATCTTGTCGATTAGCGGGATAAGCAACTACATAACGAAATGGTCTGATAATCAATCAAAGCCCCAAGCCCCGCCCTTCCCGCCTATACCAAGACCAGAAAACATGTATGATGATATGGAAACTATACGCAAAGAAGCCCGACAGCGGATTGATAAGGCTATGAAAGGAAAATAATAATGTTGCCTAAAAAAGAACAACAAACAGCGGGACAAGCCGCCCAAGCTTGGAAAGATAGACTTGATAAGTGGAGAAAAGAACATCCCGACCAAGCAATCCCCCCCAAGCCTTTACCGAAAGAAAGCCCTTGCCGCCCCGATTGCCCTATATGCGGCGGGCTTGGTTGGATAAGGAAAGACTTACCCCAAACAGACGACAATTTCGGTAAGCTTATCCCTTGCCCCAATCTAAGCACTTGGTCGCTTGTAGGAAATCTTAGCGGGCTTGAGCCGACAGAAATAAACATGACTTGGGATAACCTTCTACTTAGCGACGAAAAGGTGATAAAAGCCAAAGCCGAAGCCCAAGCCTTGCTACACAGGGGGTATGGTTGGCTTACGCTTTGGGGCGAATATGGAACAGCCAAAACGCATATACTAAAAATATGCACAGCGGCAATCCTGCAAGAACGCCGACAGGCAATCTATGTTCGTATGAGCGACTTACTTGACGACCTAAGAGCCGCCTATGACGAGCAGAACCCAAACGAAGCGGCAATCCGCAAGCTTGATTGGTATGCCGAAGCTTACTGCCTTGCGATTGACGAATTCGATAAAGTAAGTAAAACGGCTTGGGTTGGGGAGCGAAGCTTTTCCCTTATGGATAAGCGTTATGAACTTGGGATACATCGAAAGGGTATCACCTTGCTTGCTATGAACGCCAACCCCGCAAAGCTTGAAGGTTATATTTCAGATAGGATTGCCGATGGTAGGTTTAGGGTGGTAAGCCTTGCCAACAAAAGCCTTAGACCGGGTCTTACTTGGGAAGACCACCAACGCATATATCAAGGCACTTACGAAGGTGACAACTGGAATACAAGCCGCCGTGAAGAAACAGGCGGTAGCGACGAATAAGAAGACAAGCGGGCGGCGGATTATCCGCCGCCCGCTTTTTTTAGTCCCTTCGGGTGTTTTGCCACAAACCCTTACGTGGGTTGAGACAAAACTATATGATAGATTATATCAATATAAGGGGGGCGACCTACACAATGGTTTGTAGCAGTAAATTTGAAAAACACCCCACAGAAACCAATCTCCGGGTTTTACAGGGTACAGCCCTATCCACATGACCCATAGCACCAGTAAAAACCCGCACAATGGTTCACACAGCATGAATTCTGCCTTACCCGCTACAAACCCCTACAAACCCCGTAGTTTCAAAACCAATATATAGATACCTATATTGATATAACCTATAACACAAGGGTTTGTGTCAATTATCGCTTTTTTCATCGGTCAACCGACCGACTAATCTTATTACCTGTTTTATACATTCGGCGGGGTCGCTTTCAAGCATTGCGGATGAAAATCTCAAGGGATACCAACCACCAATCACCAATAGGTTTTGCTTAATAATATCCCTTTCAGCCCCCGCCCCGCTGTGGCTTGGGTATGGAACACGCAAGGGCTTACCAAAAGACCCGTTAGATTTCCTTGCCAATACAAGAGAGCCGCAAGCATGACAGCGGATTGTTCTACCATATCCACCGCCCCGCCCGCCGTCTAATTCGACAGCAACTTTGGCGATTGGAAAAGCATAATCAAGGCGATAGTTGAAATACTGAAATTGTGGTATAGGCTGTTCAATATCATCGGTGGCAAGGGCTTTCCAGTAGTATAAAAAAGCCGCTTCAAGGTCGGTTGGCTGATAAGCTTTTTTAGTCAATTTATTCGGTTCTTTCTTTATATTGGGGTGATAAGCTTTTAACATAATTTTACCTTACCATAATCCATTGAACAGTTCCGGTAACAGTTCTGTTAGCCCCTGCGTTATGTTCAATCCTTACGTCAAGGTCGTCCCCCGCAACAGCATCCACCCATCCAACCCCGACGCCCGAAGCAAGAATTGTGGCTGTTACCTGAATAAATTGTTTATGAATTGTTACATACTGAACCCCGCCTTTGTAGATGTATAGATTGATAGCGTTGCTTACAGCCCAAGAAGCGGAGTCGAAATAATAATAACAATTTGTAAGATAAAGCCCCGCATAAGGGGCGTCGTATTTATAACCCGAACCAGTCGTCTGAGCACCGTCGGGGTCGTAAATTTCTGCACTTGGTTCAAGCTTTGTTATTGTATTGGTTGGAATGCTTTGCCCCGCAAAAGTTGCGTAAGCCCCATGTCCAGCATTCCATCTCACGCCTTCGGTTGGCGTACTGCTTGCTTCCAAAACTGTGCCATTCGCACCGACAGCCAATCTTGACGCCGCATTCGAACCTGTTCCTACTACAAGGTCGCCTTTGGTGGTAAATATATCAGGCACGCCCGCCGCAAAGTTATCACGAATGTAAGTATTATGGTTGGCGGCTGTCCATAGGTCGCCTGTCGATACTGTTGGAACTGCGTTATAAGCCATAAGATTACCCTTTCAGGATTAAGCCCTTGTTTTGACGTTTTAACACTTCGACGCTTTCGTCGGGGTTCCACGACCTTGATAATCCATTCGCAAGCGGGCGGGCATACATAGCCTTCTGAATTGCGTTGCCGCCCCTGCTATCATCTACTGGTCTTGCAAGCACAAGCATTTCGATTTCAAGCCTATCATTCGGGATTATAACAGGCAAAGCCTTGTTATCGTTGCCTTCCATCCCGCATGACAAGCAATAGAAGAACGGGTCATCTGGGTCGATATATTCAGCCCCGCCGCAAAGCGGGCAATCAGCAAGCCAACGCCCGAAATCAATCCTTGCCCTTATCGCTTGCCCGCCAATCTCACCCAACCAAGGTTTGGATATTCCACCCCTGCTTACGGCGGTAAGCGACATATACTTTACCCAATCCCTTACAGTAAAATACCCGTCCCTTGTTGCGATATCCCTTGCTGTTATAATCTTTGACATATAAGATTATCACCTAAAAAGCGAAGTAAGAATTAGTCCCGATGTTAGTTGAAAAAGTCCAATAAGTGCCGCCTGTCCGATAAGGCAGTTCGTAAGTAAAAGTGGCAACAGGCACATTCGGCATTTGATTGTCAAGCTTGATTTCTATACCCGCCAATTCATACAAAACGCTTGATACACCGATTGTTGGAAAGTTGAGCGTATGCCTTACGCCCAAGTCCGCACCGAATATTAAGGCGGGCTGATTGATTAGCGTTATCTTGGGGTATTCTCTCGGAACCTTCAAGATACCAAGTAAAAAGCTTGCCAAGTTTGCCGCCCAATTAGCGTCGTGCAACATGGGAACGTCAAGCACAAATTTCTTTGCCTGATAGGCTGTTATACTTGTGGCGTCGCTTACGCTTATAAGTTGTGGCTGACCGAAATACAGCGGCTTGCCCCGTTGCCTAAACCAAAGTATCCAGAAACCCCTTGTGCTTATTGTGTTCGTTATTGTGTATCTTGCGCCCGTCGCATGATAAGCGACACTTACGCTTAGATTGCCTGTTTCTTCAAAGCCCCAAACATCGAGCGTTGAGCTCGCCCAATAATCGTCCGACGCCACAAGCGTTACGATATCAAGCCCGCCACAATCCTTACCGTTGGCTTGATACTTTATATCCCAAACAACAGTTTCAGAAGCCTTGATATAGTAAGGCTCTGACAATTGCCACAGGATACCTTCAGAACCGATTGATAAGGGATAGCACCAAACGTCTATTACGTTGCGGATTGTATGCCACGGCATTACCAGATTGATATCCTTGCTAACTTCGCTTTCGGTAAAAGTATGGGCTGAGCTTGGATTTCTATTTCTGCTGTGAAAATGTAGCTTTCCGTCGCCTGATACAAACAGCCGCCCTAGATGTGCGTCGACAAATTCCATAACGCTGTTGTAAAGGTCGGCGTCTGCCAACCAGAAATAATCCTGATATTCGCCTAACGACTCAAAGTCAAATACGCCCTGCTTGGCTTCAATCCAGCCCGCCGCCGCCAAGCCCAAAGACAGACAATCTTTTGCGGTCTTGGCAATCTGTGCTTCAATCTTTACATTCTTTTGCTCTTTTAGCCATTGCAAGCTATCAAGCACCTTGATTGATACGGTTCTTTCAACCGTTCCAGACGGGACAATATCCTGAATGAAACCCGTAAATATATCGTAATCAACTGAATTGTAATTAGCCCTTACAGTTACCTTCCTACCGGGTTTGACGTTTGGATACAGCGGGCTACTTGAATTAAGCGGCGAATAGCGCCAAGATTGATTGTCAAGTAAAATATTGCATTCACCTACGTCGGTATGATAAAAGCCGCCGCCCGCTTTTTCAAGAAAGAAATCCTTGCCCCGCTTGATATAAATGTCCCGAAAATACGTCTTTTCGTTTCCTTCAAGCGTCCCGTCGTTATTCCAATCGACTAAGATGTTCCAAGTTATATTCGCCATACTATAACTTTCGTAATATGGTTCTGATTATAGGGGTAAGCCTTGTTTCGGCTTCAGTAGCGTCAAGGCTTGATATAAGCGGCGAATAAACAAAAACCGGAACAGCCCCGCCGTATCCATTGCTTCTTGAAAAGCCACCCGATAAAGTTTGCATACCAAGACTATTAGTAAAACCACTTGGCTTGAGATTTCTTGCAAAGCCAAGCATTACGCCTTCAGCCATTGGCTTACCAACCTGTTCAGCCATGACAGACGACGGGCTTTTTATACCAAGAAAGCCCTTGATAGCGTTCAGGATAGCAGAAGCCATGCTCATAATTGCTCGGATAACCCACTGAATAGCACTTGTAATCCCGTTGGCTATCCCCCTGACAATATCCACACCGACTTGCCCCCAATCTATTTTCTTCACAGCTTCCATTGCTTTGGTAAGCAATTCTTTTACGCCCTTGAACGTATTATCGAATATCTTGCGTAGGTGTTCGCCAAAGGCAGTAAAATCGCCTTCGAACAAAGCCTTGATTGCCGCCCAACCTTCTTTTAGGTTCGCCCAAGTGGTCTCGAATATCGTTCTTATCCCTGCAAAGTTTGTATCCCAAGCAAGTTTCAAAGCCGCAAGGAAAGCGGGCACTTTAATCGAAAGCCATTGCCCCAATTCTTGCAAGATTGGCACTACTTTTGTTGCTATGAATGTCCATATTATCTGTAAGGCGGGCTGTAAAACCGTTTTCCAAAGGTTTGATATAAAGGCGATTATAGGCGGCAAGTTAACCCCAAGCCAAGCCGCAAGGTCTTGTATAGCGGGAACTAAAACGGTGGTTATGAATACCCCTGCGTCGGTCAAGAACTTTTTGAACCCTTCGGATTGTATAAAAGCCGCAAGTTGTTCTGCAAGCCCCGTTATTACAGGGGTAATCCCCTGCAAGGCTTGGGTAAAGATTGGCAACAAAGTCGCCCCCGCCGAGCCTAAGCTATCATATAAGCTATTCTTCAAGATTGCCAACTGACCCGGTAGCGTCTTGCCCGCCGCTTCAGCCGACCCACCGAATTCACGTTGCAATTCAGCAAGAATTACTTTTTGCGCCCCTGCAACATCACCCGCTTCAGTCATTGCTTTTATCTGGTTCTGTTGTTCTTCGGTAAAAACAACGCCTACCCTTGTAAGGGCGGTCATACCAACGGCGGGGTCGTTAAGGGCTTTACCCAACTGGATTGCTCCGCTTTTAGCATCTGTTCCCATTGCGGTAGCCATGTCAAGCAAGGTTTTTGTTGCATCTGGAAATACATCCTTACCAATCCCCGTAAAGGTAAGCAACAGGTTTTCGGCTTCAAGCACTTGGTCGTCGGTGAACTTTGTTACCTTCTGTAAAGACCCTGCAAGGGTCAAAGCCATGTCGGACGTTACCCCTGCTATCCCCCCTGTTGATTGCAATACTGCGTTTAATTGTGCTTCACCTTCGCTTGCTTCCAAAGCTTCATCTACGGCAATCCCAAGCCCGACCCCCAAAGCCGATATACCCGCAACAGCCGCACCAGCCCCAAGCCCCAAAGCAAGCTTACCGACACCCCCCAAAGCATGACCAATCCCCCCAAGAACGCCGCTCGCCTTATCAAGAGCTTCGACTACAATTTGAACTTTTGCGTCAGCCATAATTATACCGTTGCCTTGCCAAGATTATCATTGTTGCTTGGGTTATCCCGTTTAGCCATTGCGTTGTTATATTCGCAAAACCGCCAAAACCACAAAAGCGGCTTACCGCCCGCAAGCTCCCACGGGGCTTTGCCCCAAGCTTCAGCGGCAACCAATACCGTTACCCAAACGGGGGCTTCGCCACCGTAATGCACATGGGATATCAGTTGCCGCCGTTGGTCGGGGGGAGTTTCTTGTCTTTCAACTCCCGCACCTGCTCAGCAAAGTTCTCGACAGCTATCTTAGCTGTTTCGACTGATAGCTTGCCCGCCGCTTTGATTGCCTTATCTTCGGTATAGTAAGTTCCGGTTTCAGGGTCAATCATAAACCGAGCCAATATCGACCTTACAAAGCGGGCGGATTGGTCGCCTTCTTCAATCGCAACCAAGTCGTCAAGTTCTAGCAGATTAAAATCAACCTTCAAAGTTACATCAACCATTCAAGCCCCTTATAAAGTAGCGACTTCATTGACAACAATTAGGTTGAAAAACTTGGCGGCTGTGCTGTTATAAACGCCCTTGATTTCAGCCTTAACGATATCATTGCCGTCAATCTCGTCAATCTTGTCGAACTTGGTATATTTACCTACAAGGTCAATCTTGACGGTTTTCTTCTGGTAGGTTGTTCCGCCTGTCTGTAAGTTTGAACCTTCAGCCTTGATTTCAAACATTTGCGTGGTTTGCGCCCGCCAAGCGACTTTCTGTGCTGTTGCAACGGCATCATGCTCAAATACGACTTCAAGCTTTACTTCGGGCTTTACAAATTTATGGAACGAAAAGTAAAGATTGCCGTCGCCTGAAAATACGGGGCGTATGCCCGTATTATATTCAAGCGAAAAACCCATAAGCGTATTAGATTTCAGCGTAGTTCCGATTGTTCCGCCAACGGCGTCAATATAAAGCTTTGTGCCGCCGAATAAGATGTCTTCAACTGTTGTTAGGGATAACGCCCCTGTAAATGTTGAAGGCGATACTTGCCGCCCCAAAGCGGTACCCGACATCTTCCAAGCTTCTTTGGGTTTTCCTTCAAGCTTAAGCTTTTCCAAGAAGCAATATTCGATTTCTTCAGCGGCGTTATCATCCCCGCCTTCGATGGTGGCGGTTTTGATTGTGTTTAGGGTAGAGCTATAATGGGCGGCGAAATCCCATATTTTACCCGTTCCAACACCGTCGCTTGCGGGCGTAAGGGTCTTTATCCCCATTGAACCAAGAAATATCAACTGTTCAAATGTTGCTTCAACGGGTTCTAGTTCAATCCCTGCAAGCAAGAACGGAATATAGCTTCTGTCTTGGTCTGCGATAAGACCAACATTTTCTTCAGGGACAACCACTTCCCGTTGGTCGTCTAGTGTTCCAAGCCCCCGCCAAACTTTAGTAGCGGCAACGGCTGTGCCCGCCGTTACTTCCCAACCGAACTGCAATTTGCGTAAATCTTTTACACCCGGCATGTTTAACTCTCCTTATCCTGTTTAGATTGTTTGCTCTCGGCGGCGGGTTTGGGGGGCAACATGTAAAGCCCGCTGTCAATCAGCCAATCAGCCCCGCCAAGCTTGGCGACTTCTTCATCGGTCAAGTCCCTTGCGGGAACGCCTATAAGATATTCGCCCCGACCAATATATTTTAGTGCCATAATTATACCCTTTCTGCCAATCAGGCTTCGATAAGGAAATCGCCTGTTTCCTTAACAACCAAGTTGAATATTACGCCTATATAAGCTTTGTCGCCATATAGGCTATTGATTGCACCTAATTCAAAAAAGCCGTCGGGTGACGGGTGAACGTAAGATACCAATCCCCCAAGCTTGATATTCCTTGCGATTGCCTTGCGAACTTTATTAACCGCTTTGACGCTAAAATTATACGCTTCAGGTAGGTTAGCGGGCGAATGATATAAGACGGCTTTTATGTTGTACAAAGCTACATTCGCCCCGCCGAATTCCTGCGTCCCGTTGGCGGGCATTACCACAAAGCAAGGCAAAGCATTCAAGGCGGCGGGCAAATTGTCAAAGGTATAAGCCGCTTGAACGCCGTCAACGGATTGCTGTAATACATAAGCCAATGTAGGTAAGAAATCTTCAAGTGCCACGGACAATCCTTTCTACCATCTTGCGGGCGGCGTCTGCAACCCAATCGGCAAACTTGCCTTCTGAATTTTCAAGCCCCTTTTTCATGTATTCCCTACCCTTTATCCCCTTGCGCCCAATTGAACGGGCAATAACATAGGTCAAGCCTACAAGTTCCTGTGGGGCGGGTCTGATTACCAGTTCTACCCAACGGATAAGGGCGGCAACAGGCGGGGGCTTTGCACCGGGTCGCCTACCATATTCCATAACAACCGGATAAACTTCTTTACCCAAAGAAGGTGCAATTTTTACATAAGCTTGCCCACCCCCAACCTTTACTTCGTTGACGATTGAACTACGCAATATACCCATGTGAACAGGGGCGGCGTCTTTGGCATTGCGCTCGACTTCAGAACCAATCTTTTTCAGCGGGGCTTTTATCTCGTCGTAAAATATATCAGGAAAGCCCTTGAATATTTTTATCAGGATATCAGCCCCAATTAGTTTGACTTTGTATCCGCTTGCCATAATCAGCCTATTATTTTTAGGTAATCCTTGTGGCAATAATAAACCACAGCCGCCCAATCACCAACAAGCCCGACGCTTGTCATTATAGTCCCGTTTGGCAAGATTGCAATAACCTTACCCGCCAAGCTTGGCAATGTTCTAAGCCTAAGCGAAG
>Ga0115026_10000017_pt1 | contig 33674 bp, 58 predicted proteins | sample Mud_0915_D1_FD_83878 | JGI IMG/M metagenome (GOLD analysis project Ga0115026, IMG submission 83878) | Wetland microbial communities from Old Woman Creek Reserve in Ohio, USA - Mud_0915_D1 | ecosystem: Environmental > Aquatic > Freshwater > Wetlands > Sediment ...
GCGGCAGCATCGGCCTGCTCTTCCGCCACCTCCGCCAGCGCGGCCTCATGCTCCAGCCGCTTCAGTTCGGCGCGCAGTTCGCGCGCCAGCGACTCCGGGTTCATCGGGCCGCCGGACTCCCCTTCCCGTGCGAGACGAAGGGAGGTGTAGCCCGTCACCACTCCCACCACCTTCACGACCTTCACGTCCCCGACGACGAACGGCTCGGACACCACGTCCATCTGTTGGAGTTGTCCGATCCGGTCCATCCGCTCCCTCCGCGTCGCGTCCAAGTCGTGCTCCTTGTCGGGGTGAGTGCTACTCGTCCGCCGCCGCATCCTCCAGAATATCCGCCATCGTCCGGGCGATGGGGCGACCGTTGGAGCCGGAGAACCGCGCGGGCATGGACTCCGACTCGCGCGCCCGTCTCCACTCCAGTTCGGTCATCTCGCTCATGCTCGCCGGGGCACACCCAGCCGACGAACAGGCGCCGAAGTCGTGGCCCCGTACCAGCGACCGGCCGTTGGGATCGCTGGCCACACCCAGATCGACCATGCCGCATCGGCAGAATCGCGGGGCGCATCTCTCCGAGCCATGCCCGCGCTCGCCCGCCGCCGCAAACCCACAGCCACACCGCTGCTTGCCCATGTGCGCCTCCTGGTACTGCGTAGACCCCGTTACGGCGCCCGGTGATCCTCTCGGATGGCCTCGCGCGCCTCGCGGAGGGAGGCGAACTGGCGGCACTCCTGCTCGTCCCAGACGATGCCAGTGTGATGCTGCGCCGGCAGGTACCAGCGCAGAGACTCCTGCCGGACCGATCGCTGAATCTCCTGCCCCATGTAAGACACTGAGTCCCTCGTCGCCATCGTCGTGCTCCTCTCTACTGCGCGCTCTGGACGCACAGCGACCCGGGGCCCTCCCCCGCGTCCGGGTCCAGCCCGGCGGCGCAGAGGTCCTTGCGCAGGTGCGGCCGGTAGGAGTCCGGGCACTTGGTCCAGCACTCGACCATCGCGTCGATTGCGGCGATTCGGCTCGCCAGCCGCGCTCGCTCTCGGCGGAGGTCCTCGATTGCCCGCTCCCTGGTCTTTGTCGCCATCGTCGTGCTCCTTCTGTGCTGCGTTAGGCCCCGCCGGCCCATGACGGCCGGCCGTTCTCCGGCGCGGGGTGGGGTGCTACGGCGTCGCGGCCTGTGCGGGTTGCGCGGCCACCAGGACGGCCACGAGCGCGGAGTAGTTGGCGATCCGGTTGAGCGCCCGCTCCCGCGCCTCCGGGCTGTCCGTCATGTAAGCGGCGAGCCGCTCACCCTCGGACCACGCCTCCAGGCGCTCGCGGACCAACTCCAGCGCATCGAGCATCCCCGGAGCGGCCAGGAACAGCGCCATGTTCGCCTCCCCCTCCGGGTCCGGCAGCTCGATCTGCTGGCGGCCCTTGACTCCGAACGGGGCGGACTTGCGCACCCACACGGCGGCCACGGCGCGGCCCGAACCCTGGATTTCGTCCATCCAGTTGCCGTGCCGAGTTCGGGTCCAGGGGAGCTTCGTGTGCGCTGCGGTGTTTGCGGTCATGCGCCATGGTACTGCACCGCGCATGCCGACGTGCTCTCCGGGAGAAGTGACCGACAATCCGCCATCTTGCGAGCTACGTGTACGCGTCAGTCGCAGGGTCAAACTGAACTGACAGGTCAAATTTCACCCGTCGCGGTTGACCCTGCTACCCTGGCACCATGGTGGCCCCCATCGTGGTTCCGGGCGGTTGCGGAGTTGAGGTGGTTGGCCCGAGGCTTGCTTCATGGGGTAGGCATGAACGCCAACGACACGAAGCGGTATCGGTTCTACGGTCGGCTCCCGAACGGCTCCAAGGGGATGGTGGTGGCGTTGTCGCTGCCGAGCATCCAGGACGCCTACCGGGTGCTCCGGGCCCACGCCGAGCTGACCAGCTTCGTCCAGGTGCTCCGGTGAGCCCGTCCACCAGCGGGGGCGAGGGAGTGCTCCCGTGAACGCCACCACCCGGATTCTCGACGCAGCACGTCGCTCCAACCCCGGACGGCCCGAGGGCGTCGCATCGGTGCCGAGTGCGTGTGGCGAAGTGGTCGTGGCGTGGTCGCGCATCACCCAGACATACGAGGTGGGCACCAGCGCTCTTGTGCTGGCCACGGGGCGCCGCTCGGACGTGCTGGACGTACTGACTGCCCTTTTGGAGAGGCCATGACTCGCTTCCACGGCCGACCCGGCTACTCGGTCGCGCACTTCGAGAGGCTGGCCAACGGTGGTCCGGATGTCCCCGGCGCTGCCGCTGAGCGGGTGGCGCTCCGGATGGCCGGCGAGCGCGCCCACGCCGAGATGCTGGCCAGGTTCGGCGCCCTCTCCCCCGCCAACGCCCAGGAAGCCGTCGCCTGGCAGGGGCGGCGCCAGGCCGAGCTCGGCGCGCAGCTCGCGGCGCTGGTCTCCGACATTCGAGGGCCCCGACCGCGGGACGTGCAGGCCGCGGAGGCGCGGATCCGAGATGCCTTGGGAGGTGGAACGTGACCGCAACCCGCACATTCCCGCCGGGAACGTCCATCCGGGTGCGCCACCCGAACAACGTGATGGAGCGCGCCACGGTGGTGCGCAACGGGACAGACGCTGAGGGCCCGTTCACCGAGGTCCGGTGGTTGGACGGGGCAGAGGAGAGGGTGCGGCGCTCGCAAGTGGAGGGTCGAGCGTGAATGCTCGGCCGGCGATCTGCCGGGAAACGAGGGAGGCGGCGACATGACGAAGTGCGACGAATGCGGTGCTCCGGGAGCACAGCGCGTGAGGAGAACAAGCGTGACATTCCTCGATAAGCTCGTCCCGGAATGGGAACTGCGGGTAGCGATGGACCCGGCGCAGCACAATCATGTCCCCCAGCATGGCGAACCCAATGCCTGCTATTACTGCGGATTACCAAGTTCTAGCCATGAGTATCTGTATGTCTCTGGCCAACGTGCTCGGCTACTGACGCCACAGGAGATTGCCGCTCGCGTCCGAGCATTGGCCGACGGGGGCGGCCAATGACTGCGGTGGACTGTGCCGTCCTGAGGGTCCGCATCCCAGCGGATCTCCTCTCCGCCTCGCGGGACCTGGCGGAAAACCACGGGCTGACCCTGGATCTCTGGGTGCAGCGGGCCCTGGAGATGGCCAAGGCCGATCCGTCCTGGCGTCCTGCGCCCGTCGAACCGAGCACCGACGACCTCCTGGCAGCGCTGCGCCGGAGGTTGGGGTTGGACGGTTCTGGCGGTGCGCAATGACCTATGTCCCCCGGCATGGACCAGCGGAATGGGCCAGACTGTTGTCGCTCTACGACGGGTCCGCGGCCCTGGCGGAGCGACACGACCGCATCTCCTGCGCCGCCTTTCGCCTGCTCTGCGCGGCACTCCGAGCAGAGCGCCATGGGCTCCCAGAAACGGCGGCCAGATGCAGGGCCACTGTCGCGCGCATCGTCGCCGCGCTACGTGACCCGGGCTAGCGGTGTTCCAGCTCCAACTACTTGAGAGGCGCGACGCCGGAGCGGCTCCCTCCGAACCCGAACCCTACCCGTTCGACCTGGAGGACGCCCACTTCCATTCCGGCGTCAACCATCCGGGGGAGATCCACGGCCTGGCCTTCACCGGTCAGAACGCGGGCATCACCGCCTCCGACGTGAACGCGGCGTTGCTGGAGGAGATCTCCCTCTACGCCCACGCCTACTTCCGCCTCTTCGTGGACTCGGGCGCGTTCTCGGAGGTGACGTTCGGCCGGGCGGGACGGACGGTGGTGGCGCCGATCTCCCACGAGGAGTGGCTGGAGCGCCTGGGCCTCTACCGCCGGCTGTGCGACCTGCTCTGCCCGGAGCAGCTCTTCCTGGTGGCGCCGGACTGCGTCGGCGACCAGGAGGAAACGCTCTGCCGCCTTGAGCGCTACGCGCCGCAGGTCCGCGAGCTGGTGCGGATCGGCGCCAACCTCATCGTCCCGGTGCAGAAGGGCGCGCTCCCGATGGCGGAGTTCTGGTGGCGCGAGCTGGAGGTGCTGGGACTGGCTGAGCCTCGGGCCATCGCCGGCATCCCCATGAAGAAGGACGCCACCACCGTCGAGGACTTGGCCGTGTTCTGCGGCCACCTCGGGCTCGGCGCCCGCGTCCACCTGCTGGGCCTGGGCCCCAACTCCAGGCGCTTCCTCCCCGCCATGCGGGCGGTCGCGCTGGGATGCCCCTGGGCGCGCGCGAGTTCGGACAGCGTCACCATCCGAGCGAAGGTGGGCCGCACGAACGGGAAGAACGGCGGCCCGCGCGCCCTCACTGCAGCGAGGGACGCCGTCGTGGCCGAGGGGCGCAAGGGTGGTCACGAGGTCAAGCGCTGGGCGTTGATCCGCGTCGGCAACGAGGAACACCGCCGCCGCTTGCAGGCGGCGCGTCGGGCCGGCTGGTACGACCCGGAACTAGAGAGCGCGCCCGGCGTTCCGCTCGGGCCAGGGGGACTTCACTACGGGCCTGGCGGCCCATTCGGAGACGAGTAGCTCGCACTCCTGACCCTTCCCGTGTAGTCTCGTGGCCATGGAGAGCCCCATCTCGCGGTCGCACCGCTGCCGCTCCGCCCTGCTGTGCGCTGCTGCGGCGGCCATCGTGCTCCTCGGCGCGCAGACGGCGCCGATTACCATCATTCCGAGTCCGCTCCGCACCGTTCAGGTGGGCGCAGACGGGGGCAACCCCAGCTTCGTGATGATGGGCGCGGGCGGACAGGAGTTGAAGGCGACCGACGACCTGACCAACCCGGGCCTCTACGTTCGCCTCGACGACTACACCATCGCCACCCTCATCAAGGGCATCACCGACGCGTGCCCCCAGGGACTCCAGGTGTTCGGAGTCAGCGTCGCGGACGAGTCCGTCGGCAGCACCAGCACCTATGTCCCGGTCGAGGCCGACGGCGGATTGCCGGCGGCCGATCTCTCCGTCGTGGAAATATTCGTCCAGAACGTGTCGACGAATCCAGCCATCGTCGCGAGGTGCATCCACAACCCATTCGACGCTGGCGTGCAGGCCGCATGCAACCGCGGGATCGAGCTCACGAACGCGAGCGGAGCCGGCTTTCCGGTGCGCTACCCCGACGCGCTGGCGTGTATATGTTGCAACGCGGGAGGGGCGCCGACTGTCGGCTGTTCCATCTCCTCCACCGTCCGGCTGTGCGTACAGCCGCCCATCCCTTGAGGCGCCCATGCGCACGACTCAGCTCCTACTCCTCGCCTCCACCGTCCTGGCCATCGGCGGCATCCGCCTGTTTCCGGCTCCTTCCCCGCAGCGACTCCTCGTCTCCGGGCACAGCAATCTCCAGCCCAGGGGGATTGGCTGGGGGGTCGTCATATGCCCGCCCGAGGGCGCCACCGTCGAAGGCATGGCGTTTATCGCCCAGGGCACTTCCATCGCCGGTGCGCTCCCCTACGCTACGCTCATCGCCGAGGACCACACCACCGGCGAGACGCTGTGCGGCCTCCAGGTGCCCTGCGACGTGACGGTGAGGGCCACGGCGCAGACGAGCGAATGCCCCGACATTAGATGCACGCCTGGGGGCCCCGTTCACATTGAGTGGGCTCCGGACCCCGCCGACGGCGGCTCGCTCTCCGGGTGCCTGCTCGGTAATTTTCCCGCGGGGGCCGGCTCGGCCACCCTTCGTCTCGGACGGTAACTCGATGTTCAAAGGAGCACCGATGAAGACCGGCTGGAAGACCTCGGAGGCCCACCTCACCGCGGCGCTGGTGGGGCTCTGCGGCGTGCTGACTGTCGTCGTGATGCCCGCGCTGGACAAACTCCTGGTGGCCCGGCCTGACCTGGCCTGGGTTCCGCCTGTGGCGCAGGTAGTCTCCGCCGTCGTGGCTCTGCTGGGCGTCCTGGGTTACGGCGCCGGCAGGACCAAGCTGAAAGCGGCAGAAGTCGCCGCCGTGGGCAAGCAAGACGTGGAGGCTGACCCCGCTTAGGACGCGGGCGCCTCATCCACTCGGCCACGTCGGCAACTTCGAGGGCCAGCGGCCGGATTCTGTGTCCCACTCCAATCTCGCGGCGCGAAGGTCAGTGCCCATATCCATGGATTGGAGAACCAACTCGCCGAACCCGTCGGCCCGTGCAACTCGTCCCACCTCCCGATGAACGTGCAGACGTGCGGCATCGGCTTGTCCATGAGGTGACAGAGGCATCCGCCCGAATCCGACCGCGGGTGGCCATCCACGTAGGGGCAGGGCGTGGCTCCTTCTGCCCTGGCATCTGCATCGCTGAGCGTCTGGAGTTGAGCCAGCCGCACGTCCAGCAGTGTCAGTTGCCAGCGCGCCCACTGCCGGGGAAGGAAGAGGGGCGAGCGAACGCGGCCCGCCCACCGGGGCCGCGCCCCATCCGCCAGGTAGTGCAGCTTCGCGCCCGCGGGCAGGTCTGCTGGCCTGGTGGCATCGTACCGGCGCTCCGTACACCACGTCTCGCGCACCCACAGCACTGCGCCCGGTCTGCCGTAGGGGCAGCGCCGGTCGTCCTCGGGTCCATCCGGGTAGTCTGGCCCCACCTCGCGCCACAGCCAGCGCTCGCCGAAGCGCGCACCCTTACCGCGATGCCCGCCCGAGTCTCGTGCCCGGCCCCACATCGGCTGGAGGTAGTGGCCAGGTCGCGGCTGCGGATCCAGCAGGCGCCGACTCTGCGTTTTCGCGCGGCGCTTCAGCGCGTCCAGGCTGATCGCCGACATGATGAGCGAGTTTCTCATGCCATCCGCCCCGTCTTCACCATGATGGGGCTGATGGAGGCGCAGAGCATCTGGTGGCAGAGGTTCCCGAAGTGGTGGCGCTCGCACCCATTCACCCTGATGCGCTGTCCGCCCTCACCGTGGAAGTAGATCGCGCTCACGTGTCACCTCCGAGGGCGGCGCGGTAGAGGTTGAGTGCGAGCTGGCCGCGCCGGGTGATTGTCACGGCGCCGTAGACCGCCACGAACCTGCGCCGAATAAGCCCCTGCACATCGGCCCACGAGACGGGCTCCGGGCAGTCGAAGGTGCGGAGGTGCGACGGCGAGAACCCGCCCGGCGTGGACGCGCGCGCGAGGAGCCAGAGCGATCCTGGACGGAGTGGCGTCATCCTTCCCTCGTCGGTCCATCCCGGTCGCCGGTGTTGCCCCACCCGATGCGGCACCCAGACATCTCGACGCTGCGTGGCCAACACCACAGGGTGCCGAGCGCTCCCACCGTCACGACGAGCGCTTCCGCGTCCGAGACCGACCAGGCCCGCTTCGCCTCCAACTCGTCGCGCAGCCGACCCCACACGGACTCCGCGAGCAAGACGGGGAGCGCGCCGAACTCGCGCCCGCGCGCGCCGACGTGCGCGGCGTCGCGCAGCCCCCGCTCCACCGAGAGCGCTTCGGCCCTCACGGCGAACCTCGGATGAACAGCGCTACCAGGAGAACCTGGAGCACGAGCAGGATGAGCAACAGCCACACAATCGGAGGCATGGGGGCAGACTCACGTCCGATGCCGAGGACTCGCGCCGCCTGGGCATCCATCTCCGCGAGCCACCGGAGCTCCGACCTGCACCTGCCGCACCCCGGCAGGTGGGCGACGAAGGCCGCCGCGCGCTCGGGCGGAAGTTCCTCGTCGTGGAAGAGGTAGACGTCCGGACAGAGTGCCGCAGGCGCTGCCTCCCGCTGCCCGTCGTCAACCACGGCTCAACCTCGCCGGCATCCGGCCTGCGGCCTTCAGCCGCTCGGCGGCACGCCGGAGCTGCGCCAGCCTCAGCGCCTTGATGGCGGAGGGAATGGCGGGGGCAGTGGCGGACGTGGAGACGCTCGCACTTCCAAGGACGTCCACCACCTCGACGCCGGGCGCCAGGCGACGGATAGCCTCTTCGCGCGCGTCGACCTCTCCCTCTTCCTCGGCCACGCCCTGTTGCCTCGCGAGTGCCTGAACGAATGGGTCCAAGGTCGGGTTCCTCCTACCAATAAGCGGTCGGATCCTCGGCGAGCGGATACTTCTCAAGCAGCCACGCGACGGCGCTTGCGTGCGCTCTTTCCTTCGCTTCGTGGACTTCTTCCTGGGCGCCCTGCGCGCCTTCGCGGGGCATCCACGCCGATTCCATAAGGAGCGCGCCAGAGGCCGTGTCCTTCACGACGTAGCGTTCCTCTTTGCGTTCGCCGCGGAACTCATGATCGACCACGTACCGGGGTTCCCAGAAGCCGAAGGCATCCCGGTCATAGAACGCGGCCTTATAGAAGACGCGCGCCCGCGAGCGGCCCTGCGCATCCAGCAGGCGCGACCACATGGGATGGTCAGTGGGCGACAACCGCCAGCCGGCAGGAAACTCTACGACGCGCCAGAGTCCATCAGATTCGTCGATCGCCCCGACCTTGAAGCCGAACCGGGTGAGCGTCTCGGGAGTGAAGCCTCGCACCGGCAGCCGTTCGGACTGTCCCACTAGTTCGCGCTGGCCCCCGGCCTCTTGCGCCTCGATGCCCATAGCCATGGCCAACCCGAGCATCGGATCGCGTCGGGCTTCGGCAGTGGTATTGGTGATCCGACCCTTACCGTCTCGTCTCGACATCCGCTTCCCCTTTCAGGCGCACCACTTGAAGTGGGTTGGCACGGCACTCTACGCGCACGCCGCACCACTGTCAAGCGGACCAGCACTTTCCGGCTCGTCCACCGAAGGCGGGGGTGACGCGGCGCGCACCATCCGGTAGGCTCTGGTCCCCCTGGAGGTGCCACGTGAAGAAGATCGCGCTGTTGGCCGTCGCCATCCTCGCCGGAGTCGCCCTGGCCGCCCTGGCGGCTGACCCGGTCGCCCCCGTCTTCTACACGGAGGTGCAGCCCAGCACTCGAGCCCTGCCGACGGGCACGTGCGGCACGGGCGGACAGGGGGCGAGCCTCGCCGGCATCACCGCCTTGCACCTGCTGGTGCAGTGCTCGGATTCCTCCGCGATCACGGGGGGGGCGGCGCAGGCGTACTTCTGCGATCCGGGCACCGGGAACTGGACCAAGGCATCGTCGTACAACGACTTCGTCCTGCCGACGGCCACGGGGACGTTGCCAGATGGGGGCTCCATGGTGGCGCTGGGTCCAGATCTCGTGGTGGTCTACCCGTTCGGCCGCTTCCTCTACGCCCTGGACGGAGGATCGTGCGCCGGATCGAGTTGGGACGGTGGGTTCATCACCACGCTGGCGCGCGCGCAACGGTGAGGGAGGGCGTGCAGACGTCTGCACGCCGCGATGATCGGATTGGGTGACGAACGACGCCTCTGTGGGGTAACGTCGGACCATGATCCGCCCCGGCTCGCGTTCCTCCTTCCCTCGTCTCCTCCTGCTGGCGACGGCGGCGCTCTCTTCCATCGTCGTCGCCCAGACGATCCCGCCAATGCCGCCCCCGGCCACGGGTCGCTTCGAGGCGGTCTACATCTCGGGAACCCTCGGGCTCGGCGGGCAGGCGACGTTCGGCGGCTCGCTGTGGGCGCTGGAGGTGGACGCCGGCACCGTCAACGCCGGAGGAGTCGTGGTGGGGGACAACGGGGTGGAGTCCTCTGGCGTTGTCACCTCCCTTAGCCGCATTGCGTCGGACGACGGTCTCCATGGGCGGGTGCTCGATCTGTTTGAGGATCAGGTTGCATGGCCATACTCCGGCACTCCCTCGTTGCGCATGCAGCCCCTGTCCTATGGGCAGGGCCTCCAGTTCCGGGTGTTTGATGGTCCCCTCCTGGTTTCTGTGGGTGCCGATGGCGGCTACTACAGCCACACCGGCGGACCCGGCTGGTTCTACGACGACTGGAACACGGCCGGCCTGGATGCTGGCTCAGCACTCCTGGCCGAGGTGCGCGTCACCGGAACCCTCTGCCTCGCGGCTGGCGCGTCCGTGGCATCCAGCACCTGCGACTACCGTGGGGCGACGGACGGCGGGACCATCACCTGCAACACCGCCACTGGCTGCACCACCATGGCCCTCGGCACGGCGTCCCGCCAGTTGAGCAACTCCTTGGTGGGCACGAGCACCGTATGCGCGGCCACTTGGGGAACGGCGGACACCGCCTGCCTCTCGCTGGCGTGCGAGGTGGATGCGGGCGTGATGATTTTCCGCACCAACGCCAACTGCACGGCAGCGGCGGATTTCTGTTGGCAAATCATCATCGGAAACTAGGCGGGCGGCTTCGGCGCGTCGCTCGCGAGACGGTAGACCTCTCCTCCAGCGGGCGTGAGCCCGTCCGGCAGCGAGGAGACGTCCGCCGGTTCCTGTGGTGCGGGGCCGCCGGGTGCTTCGGCCAGCGCGCGCACCTCCGCAGCCTTGGCGCGCAGCAAGGCGGCGAACGGGTCCAAGTCCCCGCCCTCCAGGTGCGCCGCCGCGTACTCTAGGGCCGCCGCCAGGCTCCGGCCGGTGGCGTCCGAGCCCAGCAAAGCGTCCGCCCGCTTCGCCCGGACTGCCAGCACCAGGACCGCGCCCTCCAGTTGGCGCACGAGCTCCGAATTGGCTTCCAGGCTCACCAGCGCGGCTTCCGTGCGGTCGTCCATCGACGCGATGCTGCGCCCGATCTCGAGTGCGAAGCCGCAGGCGGCCGGGGGCGAGCACTCCGGGCACAAGGCTTCTGGGTTGGACGCCTGGATCCCGTGGCCCCTGCACTTCGGGCAGATGGGTTCGACCGGCTCCACGGAGATCAACGGCTGCCGCAACGGATGGGCGTGCGCTTGCTTCCGGTACGCGCATCCCAAGACGCCGCAATCTTCTCCGGAAGCGAAGAACACGCTTGCCATGCTGTCCCTACCTGATGCTGCCCGGTGCGGCCGGCGATGCCCCGCGCACCTGAACGAACTGAAGTCGGCCGCGGATCCACTCCGCCTCCGCCTCCCACACCGCCTGGCGCTCACCCCCGAGGAAGGGCAGCCAGCGCTCCAGGTGCAGCAAGAAGGCCCGGAGCCAGTGCTCCGCAGATGGTTGGTTGAGCGTCTTCTGTTCCTGGTGGTGGAAGCACACGAGCCAGGTGTTCGCCTCGGATTGGAGTTCCTTTCCCCGCCCGCGGAAGTGCTCCAGGGTCAACCGCCCCTGGCAGCCGTCGAGCGCCGCGCAAAGCCCCGAGTCTAACTCTGCGGCCCGCGCGTACTCGCAGTGCCCACCGGAGCGCCTCCACAGCGCGTGCCAGAGGGCGTTCGTCTCGGCGTGGCTCGCCTCCCGCTGGAGCTTCTTCCGGTGCCTCGCCTCTCCGGCGCGCCCCGACTTGCGCCCGGCCGTCGCCAGCCCGGCTCGCAGTTCCTCGTAGGCCCGCAGCGGCCCGGCACTCGTGAAGCCGCCGCCGTCGTAGTGCCGCAGGATGGCGCGCGCGGTCCTGTCGCTGAGCTTCACCGTCATGGCTTAGGCGTCTCCGTCTGATGGAGCAGGGCCTTCGCGGTGTGGAGCGCGCAGCGGAACCCCTGCTCCACGGGCCATCCCGTGGCCTCGGGCCGGCACTCGATGCAGGCATGGTCTTCCGGCCACCATGGAGACGCCAGCGGCCCGCGCGCCAGGGCGTGTTCGTTCTCCCGGTCGGCGACGGACACGAAGCCGGACAGCGCCGCCTCCAGCCGGCCTACCTGCTCCAGGAGCCCGTCCCGCGTCTGCTCTACCATCCCGGCCCGGGCACGTTCGGCGTCCTCGGCGGCGCGGGCGCGGATGGCCTCTTCTACGATGGAACAAAGAGCCGCGTGCTCGGGTGGCTCCGCCGCTTCCGGATCTCCACAAAGGAACTGCTGGCGCATCTTCTCCAGATGCTCCACGGTGATGCGCCACTCGTCATCCGTCATGCGCTCGCTCATCGCTGAGTCCTCCGGAACCACAGTCGCAGCAACCACCACCCCACCAGAGCAACGCCCCCCATCACCAGCCAAATGCGAGCCAGGTTGCAGAGATGCGCTGTCCAGTCGAGGTCAATCATCGGTCCCCCGCGTCCCCATCCCCAGACGGCGGCTTCAGCCACGTGAGAAGCACGTCCATGTGTTCTTGCGGTTCCTCGTCTGCCCCCTCCGGCGGCGCCGCGTCGTGGTGCTCGGTCCCATCCCGGATGCTTGGGGAGGCGGGCGGGGGAGGGTTGAGGGCGTTCTCGGCGAGAGCGGCAATATGGCTGAGGTCCTGCCACACGATTCCATCAGAGAGGGCACCGTCCCGGATCTTCCGCAGCGCCGCCTCCAGCTCCAGCACTCGCCCCCGTGCTGATGCGAGCGCGAGGGACTCCGACTCCTTCGCTTCCAGCGCGGCGATGGCGGCGGAGAGGGCCTCGTCCACCTCGGGCAGGGTTGCCGGGGCCTTCAACGTGGCGGGGCCACCAGCCAGCCTGAGTGCGCCCAGCACCTCCACATGTCGGCTCATGGTATCCACCCCCGACGCTGTAGTTCGTCGAGCTTGTCTTCCAAGCGGTCCACGCGCCGCCAGTCTTCGACGTTCCCGCTCTTGCGGGCGCGCTCGCTGGCCTCTGACAAGAGGCGCTCCACCGCACGGATCTCGTCGGCACTCGCGCGCTCCATGGTGCCTCGCATTTCCGACCGGCTCAAAACGGCTCCTTCGCCGGGAAGCCGGCACCCGCAGCACGCCCGATGATTGCGCTGATCTCCAGCGAGCGCGCCCGATAGGGTATCCAATTGGCCAGGGCGTTGACGGCCTCCTGGAGGATGGCGCCGCGGGTCTTGGCCAGAACCTCCGCCGCCAGCGCGCGCTCCTGCTCCAGCTTCTTGCCCTCCGCCAGCAGACCTGGAAGAGCACGGTCCTTGCTGGCGATCTCCGTCTCGGCGGCCTCCGCGCGCTTGCGACGCGCCATCGATTCTGCCGCAAGTTGCCGTATCTCCGCTCCCATCCGCTCTACCTCCGCGAGTGCCTGTCGCCTGGACGCCTCCGCGCGTTGCCGGTCCACGCGCCCAGCCTCCAGTCGCAGGCCCAGATCGCGCAACTCCACAGTCAGCCGCACCACTTCTCGCCCCTTCTCCGCTGCCGCCTCTCGCTCTGGGGCGATGAGGGCGTTCAGGCGGCAGGTCTCAGCCATAAGACCTTCGCGCTCGCACGTCGAGCATCCGTGGTCCACCCAATTGGATGCGGTGAGCCTGCCATGTCCTTTCTCACATTCGCGAAAGAGGATCGTGCTGGTCGGCATGTCGGCAGGAATTCGCGCCTCTGCCGCCTCCGCCCGGGCAGTCAGGCGGCGGACTTCGGCTTCAGCGGTCTTCGCGCGGTCCACGGCGTCGACGCGCACTTCGGCGACCGAACGATGATGCGCGCACTGCTTCTCTGCTCTCTCCGCCCGCTCGCGCGCGGCATCTCGGGCGGCCCTCAGATCTTCTGCTTGGCTGCGGTAGGTATCCCGCTCGCGCTGGAGGCGGTCCGCCACGTCCTGAAGCGTTCGCGGGTCCGGCACCCCTGCCGCCTCCGCTCGTGCGCGTTCGGCGCGATCAATGGTCTCCAACGCCACGGACCTTGCCATCTTCAAGTCGACGCTGGCCAGCGCATGCCGCGCGATGAGCCGGAGGCACCCGGAGCACGTCACCTCATCGAGGCTGCCGGACATGTGCCATGGTCCCGGTGGATGGGTCAGGCCCGGCGCGCCGAAGACCGCCGGATCTGCGTGGACGGTCGGAGCCGCGTCATGGGCCGGCTCCTTTGCGACGGGGTCGCAGCGCTCCTGGTAGGCCCGCAGCATCTCATCGGCCTCTCGCACTGCCGCGTCCGTGGTGGAGCCGGTCTCCATTGACGCCATCGCGAACCGCGCCCACTTGCTCCGGTCCTCCCGGGTGAGGCATCGAATGGGGTGCTCGCCGTCAGGCTTCTGTCCGTTCTGGTCGGTCATGTCGTCGCTCCCACCGAAGGCTTTACGCCCGGCGCGGCAGACTGTCAACCCCGCGCCTCCGGCAACCCCTGCTTCTCCCACCACCAGCGCGCCACTTCCAACTCGACCGGGGCCTCGCGCGATCCCCAATCCTCCTGCCTCCAGTCCGGACCCGGCGCGTCTCCATCCACGGAGACCACCACAGACTTCGGAATCCAGACCTCACCGTCGCTGCCCCGCGCGAAGCGGTAGAGCACCGCCTTCTCCGTCTCGTGGACTCGGCAGAGTGCAGACGTCTGCACGGAGCCCTCATCCGCGCCTGACCTGCGGAAATGCTGGCGGTAGGGCAAGACGGGCGCCGGGGGCGGCGGACTAGAAACGGCGCGGATCCGCTCGCGCTCCTCGGCGGTCATGTTCGTCCACGACTTCACGGGGCCTGGCTTCGGTCCCTTCACGCGGAGGCCTCGGCGTCGAACCAACCCCAATCGACCAGCTTCGCCAGGGGTGGGCGATGCCACGCCGTGGCCTCCTCGAGCAGGTGGCGGATGATGCGCGAGACTGCGATCTCCCATGGGACTTCGGAGGAAATAGCGTCGTGGGCTGCGATGTCCGAGCGGACCTCGAACCCACAGGCGCATGTGGCGGAAAAGCTGAACACAGTCTCAAAAGTCGTGCTGTATTCGCGTCCACTCGTGAGCACCAGCGAGGGACAGGGACAGGCGTAGTCCCGAATCACTTGGTCGCTTGCGGACACGCGGAACATCAGAGCGTCGCCGCCACCTGCGCGACTGCCGCCTGGAGGCGCGGGTGGGCCCTCAGCGCCTCGCCGTCTCCGAGGAGAAACCCAAGGAGGGCGCACGCCGTCCCGAACTCCGCCAGTTCGCGCGAGTCCGTCGTCGCCTCGGCCCGCATGCCGATGAGCGCCTGGGCCAACTTTTCCACCTTCTCCCGCCCCCACATCCGCGGCACCTTCGCGGGCGCCACGTACTCGTGGCCGTTCGTGGCGGCATCCACCGCCGCTGCCACTTCCCGCGCCTTCTTCGCTCCGCCGGTGCGGATGACCGCCAGCGCTGCCGCTTGCTCCTCCCGCGGCACCTTCCGGAACTTCGCCACCGCGGCGAGCGGCAGTGCCTCCGGCCCGTGGAACGCCTGCTGCACCTCGGGGACGAAGTTGAGGATCGGCATGTGGTGCTTCACCGGGGCGATGGACGTCCACCCGCAGGCCCGCGCGATGTCCTCCAGCGCCATGCCGTACTTCTCGGCCATGCCGATCTTCACCGCGAGCGAGTACGGGCTCTCCGACCTCCCGGTGTTGCTGGCGAGGTTCCGGAGCACCATCTCCCCGTCGCTCCCCTTCACCAACTGCACCTTGAGCCGGCGGGGGCCGGTCGGGAGCGGGTGGTGCTTGTTGATGTGGATGAGCTTCAGGACGCGCCCGCGCCCGGCCACCACGGTGATGATCGGCTTGCCGTTCTTCTCCCCGTCCTCGCGCGCGTCGATGGGCACGTGGACCCCCTCCGCCAGGATGCTCTGGTAGACCGGATCGGCCGGGTCCACCGGGTCGTTCACCCGCGGGTCGAAGTTCGGGTAGCCCGGGCGGCGCTCCAGGTGCAGGTCCGCCGGGTCCATCAGCACCACGTCGTAGACCCGCTTCGCCTCGATGCCGCCCTGGGCGAGCCGGTCTGCCTGGGTGTTCGCCTTCTTCGCCTTCGCCATGATCAGGACTCCTCCGGTTCTAGGTCGTGCTGCTTCAGGACTTCCCGAAACTCCTCCAGCGCCGACTCGGGGACGAAGCCGATCCAGCGGCGAGTGTGGCCGCCGGCCCTTCTGGCGGTGGCGTCGTCTTCCATGGCACACCCAATTCAGGAATGCGCGACACATGGAAGAGTCCGTCCGCCTGCGCCTTGCAGCCGGGATGGTCACACAGAATGCGGACCTTCAGGAGGATCATCCGTCGTTCTCCGTGAGCCGCTCCACCTTCGCCCGCGTCTTGCCGGCCTTCAGCGTGATGAGCATGGGCGGGACCGCCGCGTCGTTCCGGTAGACGGTCAGTTTGTGCTTCTCCATCACGGCAACGAGGGCGGTCAGCTTCTCCGTCTCGTCCTCCGTGAGCTTCATGCGCTCGTCTCTGGCGCTCTCGTAGGATTCGGCCGCATCCTCCACTTCCTTGACGTGCTTCTTCTCCATGCCGGGAAGTTCGCCCTGCTTCTTCTTGGTCTTGGCCATCGTGCCTCCGTTGCGTGGGGCGCCTACATGCCATTGTGCGGCGCGGGTGTCAAGTGGGCGGCGCGTCCCGTGGGTAGTCCGCGTCTGGCGTGAGAAAATCTTCCGGCCATGGTGCGCGGACGGTCCGCATGAGCCGCCACCACGCGAAGCGCCCGAGTACGGTGCGGTCGCCGATGTTCGCCCAGGCATCTGGTTCCAGTAGGTCCGAGCGCTCGACTCGCAGCGGCGGGGTCGGCGTCAGCCCCGCCCGGCTGAGCAGTTCGCGCATCCGGCCCATCATCCTGTCGAGGCCCCCCAGTGCCTCCGTGGACGGCAGGGTTACGGAGTAGGTGACGGCGACGTCGCCCCGGACGTACCGTTGCGCCGGGAGGACCATCTGCCGGGGCTTCTCCTCCACCACCCCGGAGCACCTCGCGCAGAGGGAACACCACATCTTCTCGACGCGCTTCAAGGAGTGGCCGAAGAGGCGGCACCAGAGGCGCGACGCGCGCGCGTGGACCTCCTCCCAAAGGTACCACCGTTCCGACCACAGGCTCACCGGGCCGCGTCCTTCCCGGCCGTGCCGCGCAGCGCCAGCTCCACGGCCGGTCCGCTTCCCATCCCGTCGCAGAGGATCAGCGCGGTCCTCTCCGTGGGAACTACCAGCTCGAGGAAGACCTGGGCCCTCTGCCGCAGCACCTCCTCGTCCAGGAGGTGGCGCTGCTTCGCGTCCAGCAGGGCGCCGTCCTGGATCCACATCGAGCGCAGCTCGGGGTTGAGGGCGATGCCGATTCCCACGGCGGCGCGGATCTTCTCGGCGCCGGATGCCTGGTCGATGGGAAGCCCGTTGAGGGTGACGAAGCCCTCCGGGTCGAATCCCATCCCGGCCACCGGGAAGGTCGCGGCGGCGATCAGGTCGCGCTTCTGCCGGTCGATGGCCGCGATGCGCGCCTCCAGTTGCGCGTGCTTCTCGGTTGCGGCGTTGGCTCCCTGGGCCAGTGCGCGCCGTGCATGCTTCAGGCGGACGAGCCGGTTGATCTCCTCTCCGGCCTCGATCTCCGCCGCCACCGCGCCGGTGTCGGGGTCCACCAGCTTGGCTGCCGCCGACTTCAGCGCGGCGGCGTGGTCGGTCGCGGCGGCCTCCGTCTTCTTCCGGCTCTCCAACTCGAGCCGGGCAGCGGCCAGTTCCTCCTCCAACTCCCGCACGCGCGCCTCGGACTCCGCCACGCGCTCGCGCTCCCGCTGCGCGGTGAGCTTCGCGGTCTCCGCCTCCTTGCGCCGCTTGCCGTTCGCCGCCTTGCGCTCCTGGAGTTGGCGCTGCCGTTCGGCGAGCGCGGCGAGGGAGATCTCTTCGTCCGGCGTCCCGTCCGGGATTGTGGGGTGTCCCGCGAGCTGGGCTTCCTTCGCCTTCAGCTCGCGGCCAGCGGACGTGCGCTCCCCGTAGAGGCTGAGGCGCTCGCCGTCCAGCTCGCTGAAGTCCAGCCCGGCGATCTTCCGGATCAGCTCGGACTGCTTCTCGCGGTCCCACCGCATCCAGGCCACGGGGTCGTAGGCCATGGTGCCCTTACCCAGGAGCTCCGACAGCAGCTCCTGTGGGCGCCGCTGCTTCACGCCGTCGCTGTCGAACACCTCCAGCCGCTCGCCCTCCGCGTCGACGTGCAGCTCCACCCGCAGCCCGGTGTCGAGCTGAAGGACGACCTCGGCCTCCTTCTCTCCCAACCGGACGAACTCCGATGGGCGGAGGCGCTTGCCGCCAAGGGCGCCAATCATCGCCCGCAGCACGGACGTTTTCCCGTGCGCGTTGTCTCCGGCAATCTCCACGACACCGAGCGCACTGAAGCACGCCGAGACGACCTGCAACCGCATCACGTCACGCGCCACCAGCCCGATAATGTGGGCACCGCTGTTCATGGTCCACCCCGCTCCGCCCTCAGTGGGCACTTCGTCTTGCGGCATGACTCCTCGTCCTCGCTGGCGACCGGCCCGCACTTCTCGCACCAGGACCAGCCGCCCTCGTAGCTGGAACGCAAATGGTCGTGCCCGTTCGGCACGGCCAGCCGGATGTCGTACTTGTCGAGGAACGTCGAAAAGAGGATCACCACCTTGGCGGCCTGCCGCGGCGTAAGCGCCTTGGCGCCGAAGTCGACACCCTCGTTTTCGTGTCCGCGCATCACCGCGTACAGGTGGTTCATCCGCGCCTGGTAGTAGCCGCGCGTCCAGCGCGCGGGAGGGACGGTGATGTCCCGGAGGGCGTGCCAGAACGACTGCGCGTGCTTGACGGTGAGCACCTCCGTGGGCGGCGCCGGCCGCTTCTGGCTCCACTCACCGAGGTTCCAGTACAGCCACCGCACCCACTCGTTGTGCGCACTGGCCACGGCGCAGAGCACCTCATCGGTTACGCCGTCCCTGGGGGCCGTCGTCTTCCAGTGGGGCGGGTTGTCGAGATACTGCTCTACCTCGAGCCCAAGCGTGGACTCTACGTGTGCCACGTGTGCCCGGATGGCGGCGAGCGTGCCCTTTGGCACCCTAATGGCCTTCCGTAGACCGGCCGAAAAGGCGAAGAACGTCCGGTAGCTCATGGAGTCGACATTCCCCTCGATGCTCCCAGGCGCGCCATGCCGAGCTCGGCCCGGTGATGGCGCTCGGCGCGCTCTTCGTCCGTCTCGGGCGCGTTGGCGCGTGGAACCCCGGCGCGATCCTCGCACAAGCGCTTGAGCTTGAGGACATCCCCAATCAGGGCGTTCAACGAGACGACGCGGGCGTCGAACGCGAGCGTCGGATGAGGGTCCCGCGCGGCCTCGATGAGCGCGTGGACTTCGTATCCGAGGGTCTGCACGATGTTCCGTTCCAGCGCCCGGATCTCATCGGCGATCATCGCTCCCCCCCGGCACGCTCGAATCCGTCGCCCGGAGGCGGCGCGGATGGATGCCCAGCCGCCAGCCGAGCCTCCCGTTTGGCTCGCGCATCGTCGCGCTCCTTTACCCAGGCCGTCACGCGCTCGTCTGTGGTGAGCAGCGTCCCGTCTTCCTGCAGTTCGCCGAGGCCCTCGCGCTCCGGTGGCCCGCGGTACTTGCACACGCGGCAGCGCCGCGTCTGGCCGTGTGACGCCCTGGCCCGACAGTAGCGCGCGCGGTCACCTGCGGCGCGGTTGTCCGCGTCCCGGAACGCATCCTCGAAGCTCTCCCCGGCCCCCTTCACCGAGAAGAACATCCCCATCTGGATGCTGCCTACCTTGCAGACAGTCACGCCGCCATGGCAGTTCCGATGCCGGTCGAACCAGGCGGAGCACTTCCCCGCGTCCTTTCCCCCCGTGTAGAGGCGACACTTCCTCCGCTCCACGGCGGCAGTCTCGCCCCACCGGCGCTGGGCCTCCTTCAGTGCGATCTTGACCTGCATCGCGCTCATGGTCGCGGATCCTGCCCCGGCGCCTTAAGACCGAGCCTGGCGAAGGTCGCCAGCGCATCCTCCACATGATCGGGACGCATGGGCACCACACCGCGCGAGCCATCCCGGCGAACCCGGTTCGTCAAGCCACTCTCCCACCGGATGGTCACCGTCTTCGACCCGGCGCGCTCCATGAAGCCGTAGAGCGTCTGGTGGCCCCCGGATTTGCCGCCTCCGGTGTCGAACTGGGTGGACACCAGGTCACCAACCTTGGCGGCTCGCAGGGCATCCAGTGGCGCGTTCACTGGCGCACTTCCTCGGCCGCCCTCCGCGCTAGACGGCTTCAGCGCCACAAGCCGCCCGTGGGCCGTCACGACGCCCTGCGGGTGGTCCTCGCCCTTTCCCTCGGCTAGGCCGCGCCTGTAGCCCTCCTCCACCGCCAGGGCGAGGAGTGCCGCCAGCTCGTTCTCGCGCAGGTGAGCTTCCGTCGTCCGATGCGGCCGGCCCTTGTTCCGCCGGTCGAACTCCAGCGCGGCGAACCGTTGCCCCAGCGTCGCGAAAGCCTTGTCGTTCATCGTCTGGCCTCCACTTCCCTCTGCGCGATGTGCTCGCAGATCGCCTCGAAGTCCTTCAGCACGGCGCGCAGAGCTTCGGCCCGGGCGTCGTGCTCCGCGCGCGCCCTGCCGTAGGCGTCCGGCCCCTGCGGGTAGAAGTCGCGGGCGTTCGGGGCGGCCTCGCCCAGCCTCTCCAGCGCCGCGCGGATGGCGCCCGCGGCCTCCACGTTGACCTCGAAAAGGGCGGACTTGCTGGTGCCGTTCCAGTGCAGCGTGGGTAGGGTCGTCGCGCTCATGGCGTCATATATACCGGTGCGCGGCGAACCTGTCAAGTCGTGGTGGCCGCCAGCACCGCCCGGGCAACCGCCAGCCCCATCGCCTGCGGCACCCCGTTCCCGACTGCCTGGAGTTTTCCGGAGGCGGTCAGCGGACACCCCGCGAGGTAGTCGGGCGGCAGCCCCTGGGCGCGCAGAAGGTCCGCCAGGGAAGCTCGCCGGGCCGGACCTACGCCCGCCGTCCTCTTGCGCTTCCCGCTTCCGCCGACGGCCACCGGGACGCGCCTGGCGCCCCCTCGGGCCAGCACGGCCTGTTCCGGGTCCGGGTGCAGGGCGAGTTGCTCGACGTTCAAGCGCCGCCCCTCCCGCGTCCCGAAGGTGAAGCGCCGGCACCTGGAGGTGAACCCTCCCACGGCCACGTCTACCAGGAGCTGCGCGTGCGTCTGGTAGCCGAGCACCTCCGGGACCGGGGCCGCCGGGACGTTCTCCATGAGCCACCAGCACGGCTGGGCCTCGACCACCACCCGGCAGAACTCGGGGATCAGGTCCGGTGCCAGGGCGTACCCGTTGGCCTCCACCATGTGGCGGAGGCGGGAGAAGCGCTGGCAGGGCGGACCACCGATCACTCCGTCGAAACGCCCGGTCGGCGCGTGAAAGGTCCGGACATCACCGCCCCACAGCAGATCCGGCCCTCGCACCACGCAGAAGCCAACCTGCTCGAAGGCTCGGTCCAGAAGGCCGAGGCCGGGAAACGTCGAGAGGACCAGGCCCGCGTTCACGCCACCCGCTTCCTGCGCGCGCGTGGCCGGACGTTCGCCCGGACCAGTGCCTCCACCAGCTCGGGCGGCACGGCGTTTCCCACCAGCCGCACCCTGGCCTCCTCCGTCTTGGCGTCGCTGAGGTCGTAGCCCTCGGCGTACTTGCCGAAGGTGGCCTTCAGGAGCTCGTGCGAGCGAAGCATCCTGAAGCCGATGTCCACGATCTGGTAGTCGACGCCATACACGGTGACGATGCCTATCTTCGCCTTCGCCGTGATGGTGCGCATCGGTTCGGCGAGCATCTGGCCGGAGCTGCCGTCCTTGCTGTAGTAGCAGGTCAAGTAGGCCCGCACCTCCGCCAAATGCGTCCCGGAGGCGGTGATGGTCGGCGCTGGCTCGTTCGGATCCGCTCCGGAGCACTCCCCTCGGAGCTTCACCAGGGCCGCTGCGGCGAGGGAGTGGTGGTCAACCGCGGTGATGGTGTCCAGCGGGCGCCCGTCGAGCGGAACGCCCACCACGCCGCCGTAGTTCTTCGCCAGCCAGGCCGTCACCAGGCCGCTCCGGTTCTTGGCCACGACGGTGTGGAGCGGGACGTTCACCTCGCTCGTCTGGCCCCCGGAGCTCTGCTGATCGATGGCGACCATGACGGGCGCTGCGATGGCGAAGTCCTTGGATGCCGGCTGGGTGGGGAGCGGCTCTTCGGTGGAGTGCGCTCCCTGCCCGCGCCGCTTTCCCTTCGTATCCACGTCCCCGTGCGCCGTGCGCACTAGGAGCGGCGCCACCAGGGCGTGGCCTCGGCGGCTGGCCGTCACGGTGGAAAGCGGGAGGTCGATCTGCTCGCCGCGCGCCTCTTCCCGGCCTACCCCACCGTGGTTGACCTTCACCAGGAGCGGCGTCAGCAGGTTGAAGCGGTTGCTCTGCGTGGTAACGGTTGCGAGTGGCTGATCCACGCCGCGCGGGGTGTTCTGGTGATTCATTTCCACCAGCGATGGAACGACGAGCCCGCGGTCATTCTTCGCCGTCACCGTCCCGAGGGGCGCGTCGATGGGGGTCGCTGGAGACTGCCCGGCCCGGCCGCCGCAGCCGACGACGAACGGTTTCGGGTTCTCCAGGACGAAGCGCTTAAGCCCCTTGAAGATGCGCGCCAACGTCTTGGGCGCCAGGGGCTTCTTCCGCCCGAAGATGCTGGGACAAGGCAGGTTCCAGTCGATGCAGCTAGCCGCCGTCTTCCAGAGCTTGAGCTTGGGGTTGGCGCGGCACGCCTCCGGAGAGCCGTGAGTCGGCGCCGGCCACGCGATGGGCCCACCGTTGCGCCTGGCGATCACGAACAGCCGCTTCCGCCTGGTAGGCGCCCCGTAGTCGGAGGCGGTGAGGACCCGGTGCTCCACCCGGTAGCCGAGCTTCTCCAGCTTGCGGATCCACGCGCGGAACGTCTCGCCCTCCCTCGCCGGGTCCGGCCGCTGTTGCCCGTCCACGCCCTTGATGAGCGGCCCCCAGCGGCGGAGCTCCTGCACGTTCTCCACGATGATCAGCTCGGGCTTCGCGCGCGCCGCCCAGGGGATGACCGAGTAGGGCAGCATGCGGATCTTCTGCTGCACGGGCTTGCTGCCCTTCGCTACGGAGTGGGTAGTGCAGTTGTGGACCACGACGCCCTCGGCGACGTAGCTCTCGTCCTCTTCCACGCCGAGGTTGAAGACCTCGGCCTCCTCATCCAGGTTGACGCGCTCGCGGATCGGGGCCCACTCCAGGTGGCTCTCCCGGTGCGCTTGCCGGTGGCCGTCCACGAGTTCGTCGCGCCAGCGGAGCTGCCACGACGGAAGCGCGTTGACCAGGCGGCCCTCGATGACATTGTTGTTGTGCTCCTGGTGGGTCATCGTCACCGACTTGCCCAAACTGCTGGCAAGCGCCTTGAGGCCGAATGCCAGCGCGCGCGAGACGGTGGTCGCGGCGACGACTTCGCGCCCACATATCTCGGATCGATGGCCGTCGCCGGAGAGGTAACCGTCAAGCAGCGCCTGCCGAAGAGGGGCCGGCATTCCGAGCGCCCAGCCAGGGATCCGCTTCTCGGCGGCGCCGTGCCCGAACTGCTCGCGCAGCCACATCACCAGGCCGCGGTGGTTGGTACTGAACTGGTGAGCGGTCTCCGTGTCGCGCTCGTGCCAAGCCATCTCGTCAGAGCCGGCGCGAGCGCCCGCGCGCGTCCACTCCGCAGTCCGCTCGCGGAACTGCGTCACTTTGCTGTGGCCGGTGGTGATGACCAGTTCGGCCCTCGCGTCCGTGAGGCGGGTCCATCCGTCCGCGATGTACCTGCCCGCCAGCCACATCAACGCCGGGGTGATGGTAGTGCGCCTGTCGGCGATAACGGGAATCGGCGGCGGCATGTCCTCGGGGAACGAGATGGGCGTCGCCCAATAGTGCTCGTCCGTCACCTCGCCGGCGGCCGTCCACTTTGGCTTCGTCAGAAAACGGTCGTATGTCCTCCGCTCGTTGTTCCACTTCTTGCCGCGCACATTGGTGAACACTGGATGCTCGGCGCTGAGCGTCAGGCCGGGATGCCCGTAGCCGCGAATGCGGACCAGCGGGCGGATGGTGCTCATCGTCGCGGTCACCTTCCTCCAGCGACCCAGGTGCGTGAGCACCTCGTCACCCACGGCGACCTGCTCCACCGGGCGATACCCGTCGCGCGCGAGGATCATCGTCCCGGCCGGGAAGCAGTCCGGACTCGCCCAGAGCAACTGGACCGGGCTCGTCCCGACCGCCTCCTCCGGCTTCACCCGGTAGACGTTGGCCACGAAGTGGCACGTCTCGGGGTGGTTCCGCTTGTGGACCTCAATGGCCAGGGGCCAGTGGTTCACCGCGATGTCCGGTGACCTCCCGGTTGCCCCGCGAATGCCTGCGCTCACCCCGCCACCGCCAGCGAACAGGTCCACCACCTTCTTCCGCATTACGCATCCTCCCGGTCCACCACCTGCACCCACCCGCGCTCCGTCGCCTCGCGCAGGTCCGCCTCGCACAGTGGCACATGGCGCCCACCGACGCTCGGACCCATCCTCGCCGGCTTGCCGCACCCGAGCCGCTCACACAGGGCTTCGGAGATGGGCCTCACCGTGGCAGCACGCAGCCCAGACAGCAGGGCGGAGAAGACGGGCGCGGGCGCGTTCACCGCTCGGCCCTCGCCGCCGGGGCGTAGCGGCCCGGTTCCAGACGCTGGAGGTGCCCGGACCTCGCCAGCCTGGAGAGGATTTTGTGGGCCGCGTCTCTCCCGACGGCCAGCGACGATTGGAGCGTCTCGGCGGTCACCTCGCCGAACGTGAGGGCCAACCTTAGCGCGTGCTCGCGCTTCGTGCGCGAGTGGCCGCCGACGGTGGCCCGAGGTTCTTCCGAGAGGGGCTCCAGGGTGGCTGGCGCGGGCTCTGCCGCCGGGGGAGGGCGGGGCGTCGGGACGTAATTGCTCCCGATGGCGGCGGGCCAGGTACGCCCGGCGTCCGTTGCGTTCATCGCGATCTCCTGTGTACCGGCGTCGGCACGTTGAGCTCACCCCAACTCACGCCGTTCGAGAGCTCGGCCGCCGGCCACGGCCGCAGTTCGCCGTCGTCTTCCTCGCGCGCCGGCCCGAACTGATCGTCCAGCTCGTCGAGCACGTCCTCCAGAATGTCGCGAAAATCTACCTCTGCCGGAGCGCCGTCATCTCCAGTTCTTGAGTCCACGCGCACGACGTAGAAGTTCGGCCGCGCGTCTATCGGTTGAACGGCCATCCACTTCTTGCCATCCCCCCAAACCGATAAGCAGAGACGGGGCGTCACGAAGTGGGGCGTCCCCCAGAGGTACACCTTTCTCCGCCGCTCGACACGTCGCCGCCAATGGGCGAACTCCCGGACCGTCATCGTGCGTCGCGTTGCCTCGTTCATCGCGACCTCCGCGCAAGCATCCGCGTGATCATGTCAGGGGCAGGTCCACGTAGCGCTTGCCGTAGCCCTCGCTCACCTGGACGCGTCCTTCTCTGACCTCCATGCAGGTCTTCCAGGGCCAGCCGCCGAGGCTGCCGGTAGGGAGTCCAACGCTCTGGGCGAGCGTGGATAGCGGCGGGAGCGGCTCGTAATCCACCTGAAGGATGCAGACGCCGCGCTCGCTCAGCGTCGTCCGGATTGTCTGTTCCAATGCGGCCCTGAACCGCTCCAACGTGGCGACCGGGATCTCCCGCTCGCCCGGAGCGAATGCGGCGCCCAGCGCCGAGACGTATTCGTCCCCGGCATCCGTGCTCGGTGTCTGGCTGGACAGTTTCTCGCACCACCACTTCGCTGCCGTTTCTGCCGCTCCCATGGTTTCTCCTTGAGGCATCAGTCCACGTCTCCAAATCCGCTCGCGGCGATGACCCCCGCCGTCTAGAGGAACACCAACTCCGTGCCATCGGGCGCCTGCTCTGTGTGGGCTACGGTCCCCTCGCTAAGCATCCGCTTCCAATCCGCCGCGCTCGCGTGGAAATCCGCAAAGGTAGTGGCGTTCTCGGCGGCCCAGGCGCAGAGCTCGTCCAGCGTGGAAAAGACTGGCGACGTCGGGCTTCCCTCCGAGGTGTTCTCCCAGAGCTGATAGCCGTCGCCAGCCGGCGGCTCCGTGGGTTGCCAGTTTTCGGCGGCGGCCTCGGCCTCGGGTGAGGCGTAGGTCTCGCCCTCGCCAGCACAGTGCCCACAAACGCCGTAGACGCCAAGTCGCGTAGCCCTCGCCCGGATCAGGATGTCCCGGTTGATCGCGTCATGCTTCAGGGGGGACGTGGAGGCATTCACCTGCGCTGCGGTCGGATGGCGACCATCCTTCACCCATCCCGCCAACCGATCCTCTTTGACCAGTGCGTCTATCTCGTCCTGTGTGATGGCGTCCACCCAGCGCCGGCCCGTTCTGGCAAAGTCGTAGAAGTCCTCAGCGAGCTTGTTCGTCTCCGGGTTGTAACCCGTGCCGCCGCACTGGCCGCACTCCCGCGAGAAGTGCGGGCGAAGGTAGCCCGGCCAGATCACGTTCAGCGGCGCAGCGAAATTCAACGGCACCCTCTTCAGCAGTCGTCCCATGGTGTTCTCCTTCGCCCTCAGTAGTCCACATCCCCGAACCCGCTCGCGGCAGCGGCGACGCCCTGGGGCGCCGTGATGGTGATCAGCGTCCCGTCCGGTCCCAGCATCTTCTTGCCGGAGTAGAGTTCCCGGAGCGCCGCCCACAGCGCGTTCCGTGAGCTGTAGGGGAAGTCGTTGGCCTTCTCCTCTCCGTTGTACCGTCGGCCGGGCACCTGGCGGAGGCGCTCCGTCACCGCGGCGTCGTACTTGTTGTGCAGGCGCAGCACGTCTCCCACCCGCTCCAGCCTCACGTCTGCGAAGCGCTCTAGGATGCGCGCTGCCAGCACCGGGAAGCCCAGCTCCCGGAGGCGCGCGCAGGCGTCCGGGACGGTGGGGCCCCGCTGCGCGACGGCGATCAGGTGGACGAGCTGGTTCGCCTCGGCGCGCGCGGCCTGCTCGACGTGGACGTCGAAGCCATACTTCCGACGGCACTCCGGCCCGATGCCCTGCTCGACCGAGGCCGCATCCAACAGGGGGCGCGCGCAGACCGCGCAGTTGACCGCGAGCATCTGGGTTGAGGCGAGGGCCTCGTAGCCGCTACCCATGAGCGCCCCGGCTCCAACGTTCCAGCTCTGCCCGATAGACGACGAGAACGTCTGCAGCAGTAGCCCGCCCCAGGTCCGTCAAGATCGCGGTGGTCACCGAGCACCGCACCGGCTCCGTCAGGCCCTTGTCCTGGAGGATGCCGGCGCTCCGGCGCTCGGGCCCGCGCACCACCACGCCGCCGCCGCCGGCCTCGGCCATCTTCCTGAGCAACCGGATCTGCGAGTCGCTCAGGTTCAGCCCGGCCACGCGGTGCGCGATGGCCCGGCCCTCTTCCTCCGTCCTGCCTCTGGTCATCGCGTCCATGGGGAAAACTATAGAGTAGTGCGGCGAACCTGTCAAGTCGCTCGAAGAGGGGGGGGGGCGCCGGGGTAGTACCGCTCCTCCCACTCTGCCCCCCCCGCTCCCATGCTTCAGCCCGAGCCACGCGACGTGCCGACTACTGGCCCTGTCCTCACGGCGGCCCCCAGCCCGGTCGCCGCAGGACAGCCGCCATCTCCTGCTCAAACTGCTTCTGCCGCGCGTCCGCATCGTCCCGCAGCCGCGCGATTTTCTTGACGTCCTGCGGCGACAACGACGGGTGCCTCTGCCGATCCATCTCGGCCTGGTGTGCCTCCTGGGGTGAGTCGGTGGCGTGGTCCATCACGGGTCGTACAGATCTCGGTCGTCACGCGGCAAAGCGGAGCAGGGCGCGGCTCCGGTTGCGTAGGTCGCCATGCCGCCCGGGATCGGAACGAGCGCCGGCCTCCCGGTGGGCGGCCCGAGCTCTTGGGCCACCACGCGCCGCCGGGCGAGCTCCTGGTGGACGCGCCCCAGCAACCCCAGCACCTCGGCGGCGCGCCCGGACGGGCGGTATTGGCCCAGGGCGAGCATCAGCAGATCCAGATCGGCGTCGGAGAAGTCCATCGCGCTCAATGCTCCCAGCGGTCGGGGCTGATCCTCATCAGCGCTTCCCGGTGCTGCGCGCCGCGTGCTCGGCGGCGCGCTCCTCGTAGTAGACGGCCCACCGCTCATCGTTGATGGCAGCCTCGAACGCCAGCAGGGCTTCCGCCGGATGACCTCCGGCCTCGAACGCCACCGCGTCCGCGAGGTACTCCGCCGCGCGTTTCCTTGCTGCCTTGGCGTCTCGGCATTCTGACATGGAGATCACGGCGCCTTCTTGCCGGTCTTCGCCTTGTTCTTCTTCCCGGCCTTGCGGCCACCCACCAACTCCTCGGCGGCCTCCATGTCGAGCACCTTCTGCCGCTCCGCCTGGGCCTCCTTCACGAGCTTCTTGCGATCCAGGCCAAGCGCCTTCGCCATGGCCAGCGCCGCCGGGCCCAGGTCCTCCGCGTGCTCCGCGAAGCACACCTCGAAGAGCAGGCCGCGCAGCTCCGCCTCCCCCGTCTTGGAGAGCTCCTTCTGGAGGTGTTCCACGGAGCGCCCGCGCCTGGTCTCCAGCGCCTCCCTGAACGGACACGCCTCCAGCATCGGCGCGAGCAGCGCGCGCATCAGGAGGGGGGAGAACCCCTTCTTCGCCTCCTCCACGCCGGCCCTCAGCACCTTCTCGGCCACCGCCGCCAGGAGCTCCCCCTCCTCCTCCACGGCGGCCCGCTCGGCCTTCTTGTCGCGGCCGGCGACCTCCGCCTGCTTCTCCCCGAGCGTCCCGGCGGCCCGCGCCGCGGCCACGGCATCGGCCTTCAGCACCAGGGTCCGCACCTCTCCGCGGGGGTTCCGCGCCGCGCAGAGCGGCGGCATCGCCTCCGCCGGGAGGAGCTGGCGCCACGTCCTCCGCTTCCTGTTGTCCTCGTAGCAGACCGCCTCCAGGTCCACGTAATCCGAGGTGGCGGGAATCTCGTCCGCCCCGTGGAATGCGGCCTTGGCCTCCGCGGCGGGCAGCCACCGCTTCCCGGCCTCCGTCGCCTTGCCCTTCTCCTTGGCGACGTGGGCCTCCACCTTCTCGGCGTAGCACGGGGAGTTCGTGCAGACGTCTGCACTCGACTTCCCGTCGAGCTGGCGCTGGTTCCGGGTGTTGTGGGGGCACTTGGAGCACTCGCTGGCCGACGTGAGCAGTGGGTCTTCCCGGTCGAACGGCGCCCGGCGCAGCTCGTAGCCGAACTCCTGGAGGAGCAACTCGGCGGCAGCTTCGTGGGAGGTGATGCCCCGCTCCTTCAGCCGGACCACCGCCTGGGCCTGCACCTTGTGGGATGGGCGCTGCGCCACCAGAACGGCGACGGATGCGTTGATCTCCCCCGCCTCCAGCGCCTTCCTGGCCTCGGGGCCCAGGTCCAACAGCTTCAGGCGCTTGTAGACGGTGTTTTTCCCCACACCGAAGCGCTGGCCGATCTCCTCCACCGACAGGCCATGCCTGTCCCGCATGGTGGCGTACCCCGCCGCCTCCTCCAGGGGCGTGAACCCCTCGCGCTGCAGGTTGGCCACCAGGCGCAGCTCGTCGGCCTCCTGGTCCGAGAGGATGCGGATCTCGCACCGCGCGGAGTCCGGTCCGCCGTGCTTCTCCGCGTTCAGCCGCAGGGCGCGGAGGCGGCGCTCCCCTTCCACCAGCTCGTACCCGTCGCCCGAGGGCCGGACCTTCAGTGACTCGAGCAACCCCACCGCGCGGATGGTCTCCGCGAGCTCCGGGATGTTGGCGAACGTCTGCCGGGGCTGGTCCGCGGTCCGGATGCGGTCCAGCTTGATCGTCTCGAGGAGTCCCGCGTTGACCGGCCCCTTGGGACTGGCCGCCCGGGACCTCGCCGCCGTGGACGCTCCGGGAGCAGGCGCTCCGGCGGATGTGCCCGGCGTAGCTTCGTCCAGCTCGACGACCAGTTCCGGCGGGGCGGGGGGCGTCGCTGTGTCCGCCTCCTCTCGCACTGGCGTTGCCGCCGTCTCTGCTTGCTCCTGGGATGCTGCCCGCAAGGTCCAGCTCATGGTGCCGCGCTCCGTTCTCGCCTACTTCGTGGATTCGGCCGTCTTGACCGCCGTATCGATGGCCTCGGCGCCCCAGGTCGACACCGACTTGTGCTCTTCGGCCGCCACCGCCTGGGTCCTCTCTTTCAGGTCCGGGTCGACCCAGATGGTGAGCCGCTCCGTGGCGCCCGGCCGCGCGTTGCTCCGGATCGACTTTGGGCGCCGGCTCGCCTGGTAGTCCCTCTGGCACAGCCCCAGGGCAGTGGGGCTGACCCGCTTCCGCCAAATTTCCGGCCAGTTCTGCCGGAAGCGCTTGGCCCACGCGCTCTTGGTGCCGCGCCAGGTCCTCGGCGGGTGCGGCGTGGGTGGAACCGGGGGTGGCGAGTGTGGATCCCGCCCGCAGACCCGGCACTTGCTGGGGTCGCCTGACGGGTCCGCCGCGTCGTTCTCCATGTGGGTGCTTCCTCCTGGCGGCCAATGTGCATGTCCGCGGCGTGCCTGTCAACCATCAGCCCGCGATGTCCGGCGCCTGCGGCGGCGTCTCCCGCACGCGGAACTCCTCCGGCCAGGCGTCGAAGTCCTGCCCCTTGGTCCCGAAGCCGAGCGTCACCCGCGCTTCCAGCGTCGGTTGACCGTCCTCGGGACTCCAGCCGTCTGGGTCGGGCCATTCCAGTCCCCGCGACCCGTAGTGCTCGCGCAGGTCGTGGTCGTAGTACCTGGCCGTGAACCGCGTCCCCAACTGCTTCACGAACGGGTGGCATCCCTGCGCTCGGGCTTGGACCACCAGCGAACGGATCCACTCCGCCGCGCAGGAGCGCGGGCGCGAACCCTGCCCGCTCTCGCCGCCGATGATCGCCTGGTGGATGCCCGCGAGGTTCACCGCTCCGAGGTCCTCCAGCAGCGGCTCGAACGACACGAAGCGCATCGCGGCCGGCATCCTCCGGAGGTGCTCCAGCCTGGGCAATCCGTGCTTGCGATCCTCGCAGGAGACGCCCTGCCAGACGTTCGGGAGCGGCCACGGTGGCGCCTTGGGCAACAAGTTCGCCACCATGCCGCGGAAGGTCGTCGCATTGAGCAGGGTCGCCGCGCGCTCCGCCCTCTTCGTGAGCACCTGGTAGGTGATGTGCGGCGTCCGCGCCATCACGGCGTAGACGCGCGCGATCTCCATCTCGTAGAAACCGGCGAAGAAGAGGTCGCTCATCGAGCACACGAACACCCTCCGGGGCTTCCTCCAGGACAGCGGCTCCAGCAACGTCTCTTCGTCCACCGCCGTTGCGCCCGTCCAGCGCGGGCCCTCGGGCGTGCCCTTCACGAGCCCGTGGTATGGGCGGCCCTCGCCGGAGAGGCGCATCGCCATCCGCTCGGCGTAGCAGCCGCCCTTGCTACCCTGACCGCAGCCGGGGCTGATGCGCCGGCATCCTCGAAGCGGGGTCCAACTCCAGTCGGTCCACTGTATGTCGGTTTTACCCACGTGATCGCATCCTCTCCATGAACTCCTCGAGCGTCACCTTCTCGCCGCACTCGTAGCAGCGCCAGAATGCCGCGCCCCAGTGCGGCAACATCTGGCCGCCGCAGCGGCACGATCTCTTCTGAAATGGGTTGACCGCGCTGCGTCCTTGACTCTCATCCATGCGCCCGCTCCGGCTTCCAGTACGATGGATGCTCGTGTGTCTCCCCGCGCTCTCGTAGGAGCGCCAGCGCCTCGACGGGGAGCGCAACCGTCCCGGCGTTGCGCGATTCCTCGCACATGAACTCTCCCAACCAGCAGCTCGCGTGCTTGCAGGCAGCGCAAACCGTCACGAGGTCATGCGTCCCACCGCAGCTCGAACAGCGCCGATCCGCGGCCGTAACCGGGCCCAGAGCTACGGCGCCCATTCCCATTGCCTCCGTTCTTCGCATCACGGCCGATCTTCCTCCTCCGGTGACTGCACGTAGTGATTCGCGCCATTGCCGCTACCGGTCCGCATGGGTTCGAACTCCGTTCCCGCCTGTCGGTACTGCTCAAGCCTCTCTTCTCCAGGTAGATCCCCGACCATCGCGGCACCTGCCACGAAACCAAGCTCGATGGTCAGCTCCGGGACGCCGTTCGTGTGCTTCACGATGTGGATGACCTGCCGCCTAGTTTCTCGGTCCAGCTCCAGAATCATCTGCACGCGGGCCACCTGGTTGAGGGCGTCCTTGGCGTTGCCGAACCAAGAGGGGTTGGGCGTGCCCGTGACGTCGCTCTTGCATTGGGCGAAGATGAGCAGTGGTATCCGATGCTCGTTCGACACCACGCGCAACTCTCCCATCGACTCCCGGAATCGCTCGTCCTCGCGCTCTCCTCCCTGGACCCGGTGGTTCAGTTCTTGAAGGTGGTCGACGATGATGACCCGGACGCCGTGATTCCGGATCATGTCCTCGGCTCGGGCGACGAGGTCCCGACTGGTGATGCGCGGGGTGTCGTCGATCACGATGCGGTCGGAGAACGGGCCGCTGATCTGCTCTGTGGCGGGGCCGATCTTCTCCCACTCGGATTCGGTCTTCCGCTTGAAGCGGAGAATGAAGTTCGGCACCCCCGAGAAGGCTGACAGGTAGCGGTAGGTCAGCCACGCCGCAGGGTCCTCGACGGAGAAGAGGCCCACGGTCGTGCCCTCGGATGCCATCCCGCGGCAGAGCGCCGCCACCAGGGCGCTCTTCCCGTTCCCGGGCTTCCCGCCGATGATCGTCACCGTGGGCTGCACGCCTCCGAGGGCATTGTCCCAGGCGCGCAGCCCCGTGCGGATGATCGGCTCCTGGCCCGAGTCCTGGAGGGCGACCATCGCCTTGAACTCCTCCTCGTTCACTTCGCGTAGGGTCCGGAAGCGCGCTGCGCCGCTTCCGATCTTCACCAGCTCCGCTGCCGCCCGGGCCGCGAGCTGCACCGGATCCGTTCCCAGGTCCCCTAGGCGCTGGATCGCCTTCTTCAGGACGGCGATTCCACGGCGCCGCCGCGCGCGGTCCTTCACGACCTCGGCGTACTGGACAGCGTTGGCGGCCACCGGGACCACCTGGTCCAGGCCCATCAGGTAGGCCGGCCCGCCCACCGAGGCGAGCTGCCCGCGGGACCTGAGCTCCTCGGCGAGCGTCAGGTGGTCCACGGGCCGGCGACTGGCGCGCAGTGCCTGCATGGCCTCCCAGATCTGCGCGTTGGCGGTCGAGGCGAAGTCCTTCTGCACCAGCACCCGCGCCAGGGCGTAGAGCCCTTCCGAGTCCGCCAGCACCGCGCCGAGGACGGCGCGTTCGGCTTCCTCGTCCACCAGCGGATCCGGCTCGCTCACTTCTTCTCGCCCTCGCGGTAGATGTCCTCGTCTGGGCGAACCACCCGAAAGCCGGTCGCAGGCTTCTGAGTTGGAGTGGGCGCCTCCCGGCGGTCGTACTTTCCTTCCATCGCCTTGCCGTGAGTGCCCGGGCGCAGCAGGAAGTCGGGATCGGCCACCCAGGATTTTCCATCCCTCCCCGTCACCTCACCGCGGCACCAGGGGCTCCGGCTAATCTTGCCTATCACCTCCCGCCAGTACCCCTCGCTCGGATTCTCCTCCCACCGCGCCTTCGCGGCCCTCTTCCGGTCGTCGGAAAGCGACACCCACCGCGGAAAAGGCGGATGGGGCATGAGCTCCTGCCAGAGCCCCTGGAGCCGAGCTGCCGCCGACATGACGTTCTGGTCCGATTCCGGGATCAGATCTTTTTGATCTGGTGATCGGTGATCGGTGATCGGTGAAAGAGCCGAGTGGGAGCCGAGACCTAGCCCAGGCTGGTGCTGGGCTGCACCCTCGGCTCCAGCCGAGGCCGACGGCGCCTTGCGTCCGCCGGGCAGAAGGTGCTGTTTCGCCGCCTGTCCGCCCTTCCTCCGGGCCTCGGCCAAACGTAGGTATCTGTCGGCACCACGCACCCGCCAGCGCCCATCTGCCAGCGCCTCCAGGAACCCGAACGAGGCGCAGGCGGGCGCGACGCGCTCAGGATCGCCCCCAAAAAAGCCGGCGATCTGGGCGGTCAAAACTCGGTCCTGTTCGTTACGGAAGCACCACGCCCACATCCGGATCAACCCGAACCCGGCCTCGGCTTCGGCCAAGCCAGCGGCCCGGCCCAGATCGGCCGCGAGGTTCACCGCGTCTAGCTCCACGGTGAGAAAGGGCATCAGGAAGCTACCTTGCAGGCAACGCAACGCCCCCGAACGCCACCCCAAGCCCGACCCTCATGACC
>Ga0115026_10000018_pt1 | contig 33668 bp, 26 predicted proteins | sample Mud_0915_D1_FD_83878 | JGI IMG/M metagenome (GOLD analysis project Ga0115026, IMG submission 83878) | Wetland microbial communities from Old Woman Creek Reserve in Ohio, USA - Mud_0915_D1 | ecosystem: Environmental > Aquatic > Freshwater > Wetlands > Sediment ...
CGCTGGCGACCAGGAACAGCAGCGCCAGCGCCAGCGGCAGCCGCACCTGCTGCCACCACAGCGCCACGAAGCTGGCGCGGCGGTGGGCCAGGAAGGCGTACAGCGGCTGGCTGTCGAGCTTGCGGAACACGCCGATCCAGTCCTGGCCGTCCATGCCGGCGCCCTCGAACTGCCCGCCCGGCCCCTGCTCGCCGATCGCCCGGTACAGCGGCGTGTCGGTGAACGCCCGGCCATAGAGATCGACACCGGTCGGACCGATGTCGGGAATGCGGCTGATGAAATAGCCATCGTCGCGCAGCAGCCCGACATTGGTGTCGGGCCGCAGTCCGAGATCGCGCCACAGCGCCTGCTGGCGCTCGAGCGGGATCGCGGCCTGGATCAGGTAGCGCACCTGGCCGCGCGCATCGCGCACCGGGTAGCGCACGTGCAGCAGGCGTTGCGCGGCGTAGTAGCCGTGCTGCGGCCGGTTGATGCTGAGCCCGCGGGCCTTGAGGTCGCGCGCGAAATCGGCGCGCCAGTCGGGATGGGTCAGCACATTGACGAGCCGGTGTGTACCGGCGGGCGCGACGGTCGACACCAGCATCTGGCCGTCCGGGCGAATGAGCGCAATGCTGAACAGATGGGTGTTGGCGGCCAGCACGTGGAGCATCTCCGGGCGGACCGCCTGCGGGTTGACCAGCACATTGCGCGGCTCCAGTTCGGCGGCGAGCTTCTGGAGGCCGAGGCCGATCGAGCCGAAGTAGTGGTCGGCGTGCGCCGCCATCAGCTTGACGGTCACGTCCATGCGCTGCAGGTGGGCGGCGCGCGTCTGCTTCCACGACAGCCACAGCCACAGCGCCAACGCCACCAGCGTGGCGATGGCGATCACCAGCATCAGTCGCCGGCCGATCTGCACCAGCGACGGCGCGCGCGACCCTTCGGCGCCATTGCCGTCTTGAGCCATCTATTCCCCCGGCCCGCACCCTACAGTCCCTGGAGGGATGCCGGACCACCCTGAACGACCGCTCACTCCCCCACCGGGATGGCGCGCCTTGTTCATGAACCCTTCTAAAGATAGTCCAATAGCCCGACCACTGCCCGTTGACTGACCGATCGGTCAGTGGTTAAATTCAGCAAATTCCTGAGTAGCCCTCTATGACATCCGCCGAACCCCTGTCGCCGCCCCCGGCCGGCGTCGACGGCAGTGAGCGTATCCTGACCGCCGCCGAACGGCTGTTCGCCGAGCACGGCTACGACGCGGTGTCGATCAGCGCAATCGCTGAGGCCGCCGACGTCAGCAAGGCGAACGTGTTCCACCACTTCAGCTCCAAAAACGCCCTGTATCTCGCGGTGTTGCGCCATTCCTGCCGCGACGCCGCCCGCCATCTCGACGACCTCGACAGTGACGCCCCGCTCCCGGCGCGTTTCAGCCAGTTCGTTGCCGCCCACCTCGCGAGCGTGCTCGACAACGAGCAGGTCACCCGTCTCGGCCTGCGCGAGCTGCTGAGCCACGACCCGCGTCAGGGCCAGGAGCTGGCCGAGCAGGTGTACGGCGAGAAGTTCGCGCGCTTCGTGGAGATCCTGCGCGCCGGCCAGGAATCGGGCGAGCTGCGCCGCGATGTCGACCCGGCCGTGATCGCGACCGCGCTGGCCGGGGCCAACCTGTTTTTCTTCCAGGCCCGCGAGGTGCTGCGCCACTTTCCGGCGTTCACCGTCAGCGACCAGCCGCAGCGTTACAGCGCGATGCTGGCTGACATCCTGCTGCACGGCATCCGCCCGCGTCCCGACACCCACGATGACAACAGTCAATAACAAGGACCTGCCCATGCGCCCGATCCTGCCCCTCGTGAGCCTTGTCGCCCTCGGCCTGCTGGCCGCCTGCGGCCCGAAGGAGCCACCCAAGCCGCCGGAGAAAATCGTTAACGTCACTACGGCCGCGGTCATCCAGAAGGACCTGCCGCTCACCGAGTCGGCAGTCGGCAGCGCCACCTCGCTCGGCTTCGCCCAGGCGCTCGACCCGACGCGCCTGCGGCGCAATACCTTCAGCATCCGGCTGCCGTTTCCCGAGCACGTGGCACGCCAGCTGCGGATCGGCCAGGGCGTGCGGCTGGTGAGCTTCGACGATCCGGACAAGGCCGCCACCGCCACCATCCGCGAGATCCGCCCGGCGCTCGACAGCACCACCCAGACCATGGAAGTGATCGCCGAGCTGCCCGGCGGGCAGGCCTGGTACTCGGTCGGCAGCGTGCGCGGCGAGGTCACGGTCGGCGTGCGGCGCGGCGCGCTGATCGTACCGGAGCAGGCGGTGGTGCTGCGCCCGGCCGGGACGGTGGTGTACGTGACCGAGGGCGAGCTGGTGCGCGAACGCACGGTGACGACCGGCGTACTGCGTGACGGCGCCATCGAGATCGTCACCGGCCTCAAGTCCGGCGAGACCGTGGTGGTCGACGGCGCCACCCTGCTCAGCGACGGCGCCAGGGTCCGCGCCATGAACGCGGCCGCCGCCAATGCCGGGGCCACGCCATGAGCCTGCCCTCCTTTTCCATCAAGCGCCATGTGTTCACCCTGATGGTGAGCCTGGTGCTGGTGCTGTTCGGCCTCATCGGCCTGCAGCGCCTCGGCCTCGACAAGTTCCCGAAGATCGAATTCCCCGCGGTCACGATCGTCACCACCATGGCGGGCGCCGACCCGGAGATCGTCGACGAGAACATCACCGACGTGATCGAGGAGTCGGTCAACCAGGTGCCGGGCGTGAAATCGATCGTCTCCAGTTCCTCGATCGGCGCCTCGGTGATCGGCATCGAGTTCGAGCTCGAGAAGGATGTCGACGTCGCCTACCAGGAGACCAAGGCCAAGGTCGACAGCATCCTCAAGCGCCTGCCCGACGACGCCGACCCGCCGGTGGTGCGCAAGATCGAGGTCGGCGCCAGCGCTGTCATGTGGGTGGCACTGCAGGGCAACCGCACCCTGCAGGAGCTCAACACCTATGCCGACGAGGTGCTGAAGCCGCGACTCGAGACCGTCAACGGCGTCGGCGAGGTGCTGATCGGCGGCCAGATCAAGCGCACCATCCGCGTGTGGCTGGACATTGACCGGCTGCAGGCCTACAGCCTGTCGCCGATCGACGTCGCCAATGCCTTCGGCAAGGAACACATCACTCTGCCGGCCGGATTCCTCGGCAGCCAGAGCCGCGAGTGGCTGATCAAGTTCGACGCCGAGTTCGACAAGCTGCAGGACATGGAGCGCATGGTGGTCGCCTACCGGCGCGGCGCACCCGTGTACCTGAAGGACGTCGCCCGGGTCGAGGATGGACTCGAGGACGCGCGCAAGCTGGCGCGCTTCCAGGGCAAGCCCGCGGTCGGGCTCGGGATCGTCAAGGCGAGCGGCGCCAACACCGTGGCGGTGGTCGACGCCGCCAAGGAGCGCGTGGAAAAGGAGTTGCGGCCGCTGCTGCCGCCGGGCCTCGAGCTGCACTATTCCTCCGACGACTCGCTCAGCATCCGCCAGTCGATCGCCGCGCTCAACGAACACCTGATCCTCGGCACGCTGTTCGCGGCACTGATGGTGTTCCTGTTCCTGAAGAGCGCGCGCTCGACCCTGATCATCGCCACCGCCATCCCGGTCTCGCTGATGGCGACCTTCGCGGTCATGTACTTCGTCGGATTCACGCTCAACAAGATCACCCTGCTCGGGCTGCTGCTGCTGATCGGTGTGGTGGTGGACGACGCGATCGTGGTGCTGGAAAACATCTTCCGCCACCGCGAGGAGGGCCACGAGGACAAGCACAAGGCCGCGGTTCTCGGCTCCAACCAGGTGGTGTTCGCGGTCATCGCCTCGACCCTGACGCTGGTGTCGATCTTCCTGCCGGTGGCCTTCATCAGCGGCATCATCGGCCGCTTCCTCGGCTCGTTCGCGCTGGTGGTGGTGATCGGCGTGCTCGCCTCGCTGTGGGTGTCGCTCACCCTCACCCCGATGCTGTGCGCGAAGTTCCTCGACCTGCCGGCCAAGCACGGGCGCGTCTACCTGTGGCTGGAGCACGGTTTCGTGGCCATGGAGAAGAGCTACCGCCGGCTGCTCGATCTCGGCCTGGCGCACCGCTGGACGGTGGTCGGCATCGCGGCGCTGGTGGTGGCCTCGAGCGTGTTCTTCTTCGCCAATACCGGCAAGACCTTCACGCCCGAGGAGGACGAATCGCGCTTCATGATCATGATCCAGACCCCGCTCGGCTCGAACGTCGACTACACCGCCGCGCGGCTCACCGAGGTGGAGGCGCTGGTGGCGAAGCGTCCGGAGGTGTACAGCTACTTCGCCGCGGTCGGCCTGGGCGAGGCCGGCCAGGTGAACCGCGGCAATATGTTCGTGCGCCTGGTCGACCGCGACGAGCGCGAGCTCGGCCAGCCGGAGATCATGAAGCAGCTGCGCCGCGACCTGGCGACGATCCCCGGGGTGCTGGCGTTTCCGGCCAACATCTCGCCGATCGGCGGCATGCGCGGCGAGCCGTTGCAGTTCGCCATCGTCGGGCCGGAACTGGCGAAGCTCGACGAGCTCGCCCGGCAAATGGTGAACAGGCTCGGCCAGATTGAGGGCATCGCCAAGCTCGACAACGAGCTCAAGCTCAACCTGCCGCAGGTGAAGGTGGTGCTCGACCGCGAGCGCGCCGCGCAGCTCGGCATCTCCGCGAGCGACATCGCCCAGACGCTGAGCCTGATGACCGGCGGCGTCGACATCGCCACCTTCAAGGACCGCAACCAGTCCTACGATATCCGCCTGCAGGTCGAACCCTCCCAGCGGGTCAGCACCGACAGCCTCAAGCGGCTGTACGTGAAGAACAAGTCCGGCGGGATGGTGCGGCTCGACAGCCTGGTGCGGTTCGAGGAGACCCTCGGCCCGGCCGAGATCAAGCGCCGCAACCGCCAGTTCGCGGCCTTCATCTACGGCTCGCTCGAGGGGATGCCGCTCGGCGCCGCCACCGACGCCGTCAAGCGCATCTCCGCCGAAATCCTGCCGCCGCGCTACAGCATCTCGTTCACCGGCCAGGCCGAGGAATTCGCCAAGACCGGCGGGTACGTGATCTTCGCCTTCAGCATGGCGCTGATCATGATCTACATGGTGCTCGCCTCGCAGTTCAACTCGCTGCTGCAGCCGCTGGTGGTGATGGTCGCGCAGCCGCTCGCCATCATCGGCGGTGTGGCGGCGCTGTGGCTGTTCAACGACACCCTCAACCTGTTCTCGATGATCGGCATGATCCTGCTCATGGGCCTGGTGGCCAAGAACTCGATCCTGCTGGTCGACCTCACCAACCAGTACCGCGTCCAGGGCATGGGCGTCGATGCCGCGCTCGGCGAGGCCTGCCCGCACCGGATGCGGCCGGTGCTGATCACCTCGCTCACGGTGATCGCGGCCATGATGCCGGCGGCGATCGGCCTCGGCCCCGGCGTCGAGACCAACCGGCCGCTGGCGCTGGTGGTGATGGGCGGCATGGTGTCGTCGACGCTGCTGACGCTGATCGTGGTCCCGGCGGTGTACTCGCTGATCGAGAACGCGCGCGAGCGCCGGCGTCACCCGGCCCCGGCCGGCGCGCCGCGCCTGCCCGAACGCCTGCCCTGGTGGAAGAAGAAGCCATGAACCGCACCTTGCCCCGTACGTTCCTGACACTGCTGCTGCTCGCTGCCACACCGGCGGCGCCGGCCGCCGACCTGCTCGAGATCTACCAGCGCGCCCAGCAGAACGATCCGACCTGGGCCGCCGCCCAGGCCAACTACCGTGCCAGCATCGAGAAGGGCCCGCAGGGCCGCTCGCTGCTGCTGCCCACGGTGAGCGCCAACGCCAACACCTTCCGGGTCAACCAGGACGCCACCAGCACCGTCATCGCCACCGGCGTCACCCAGTCCGGCGACTACCGCTACGACAACAACGGCTACGGTGTGCAGCTCAGCCAGCCGCTGTTCCGGGTACCGAACTTTGCCGCCTACGCCCAGGGCAAGATCAGCGTCAGCCAGGCCGAGGCCGAGCTCACCATCGCCCGCCAGGACCTGATCCTGCGCACCGCGCAGGCGTACTTCGGAGTACTGTCGGCGCAGGACACGCTCGAGTTCACCCGCACCGAGAAGAATGCCATCAAGGGCCAGCTGGATCTCGCCGAGCGCAATTTCGCGGTCGGCAACGGCACGATCGTGGACGTGCACGAGGCACGTGCCCGCTACGACCTGGCCGCCGCCGAGGAAGTGCTGGCCGACGCCCAACTGCAGCTGGCACGCGAAGCGCTGGCCGCGCTGATCGGTGCGCCGGTCGAGAGTCTCGCCGCGCTCAGCCCGAAGCTCCCGCTGCCGGCACCCGAGCCGGCCGATGCCGAGCAATGGGTCAAGGCGGCCAACGAACAGAACCTGCAGATCCAGGTGCAGCAGTATCTGCTCGACATTGCCGAGGAAGAGCGGCGCAAGAACCGCGGCGGCCACTACCCGACGCTCGACCTGGTGGCCTCGCATGTCTACAACGATGCCGGCGGCAGCGCGTTCGGTATCGCCAGCGAGAGCACCACCAACCAGGTCGGCCTGCAATTGCAGGTGCCGCTCTACCAGGGCGGTTACGTGTCGTCGCGGGTGCGCGAGGCGGCCGCGCGCGAGCAGCAGACGCGCGAACAGCTCACCTTCACCCGCCGCCAGACCGCGCGCCTGGCGCGCGATGCCTACCTGGCAGTGACCGCCGGTGCGGTGCGGGTGCGGGCACTGGAGCAGGCCCAGCTGTCGAGCCGGCGCGCCCTGGAATCGACCCTGATCGGCTACGAGTCGGGCGTACGCACCGGGGTCGACGTGCTGAATTCCCAGCGCGAGCTGTATCGCACGGCCCGCGACCTGTCGCAGGCGCGCTACAACTGGCTCACCTACCGGCTGCGACTCAAGTCAGTGGTCGGCACCCTCGGTGACGCCGACCTCGCCGAGGCCAACAGCGTGCTCACTGGCGATTGACGCTGCCGACCCTTATTATTGACGCCCCATCCCTTCCCGCCTTCATGCCGCCACGCGCGGCCGGTTGTCCCGCATGAGCCATTCCGTACCCAAAGTCGGTTTCGTCAGCCTCGGCTGTCCCAAGGCGCTGGTCGACTCCGAGCGCATCCTCACCCAGCTGCGCGCCGAAGGCTACGAGATCTCGCCGTCCTATGACGACGCCGGGCTGGTGGTGGTGAACACCTGCGGCTTCATCGACTCGGCGGTGACCGAATCGCTCGACGCCATCGGCGAGGCGCTGGCCGAGAACGGCAAGGTGATCGTCACCGGCTGCCTCGGCGCCAAGGCCGACGTGATCCGCGCCGCGCACCCGCAAGTGCTGGCCGTGACCGGCCCGCACGCACTCAACGAGGTGATGCAGGCGGTGCACGCGCACCTGCCGAAGCCGCACGACCCGTTCATTGACCTGATCCCGCCGGAAGGCATCAAGCTCACGCCGCAGCACTACGCCTATCTCAAGATCTCCGAAGGCTGCAATCATCGCTGCAGCTTCTGCATCATCCCGTCGATGCGCGGCGACCTGGTGAGCCGCCCGATCGGCGAGGTGCTGACCGAGGCGGAAAATCTGGTGGACGCCGGCGTCAAGGAACTGCTGGTGATCTCGCAGGACACCAGCGCCTACGGCGTGGACGTGAAATACCGCACCCACTTCTGGGGCGGGATGCCGGTCAAAACCCGCATGACCGATCTTGCCAAGCACCTCGGCGATCTCGGCGTGTGGGTGCGGCTGCACTACGTCTACCCCTACCCGCACGTCGACGAGGTCATCCCGCTGATGGCCGACGGCAAGATCCTGCCGTACCTCGACATCCCGTTCCAGCACGCCAGCCCGCGCATCCTCAAGGCCATGAAGCGCCCCGGTGACATCGAGGGCACGCTGGCGCGCATCAACCGCTGGCGCGCCGCGGTGCCAGAGCTCACCCTGCGCAGCACCTTCATCGTCGGCTTCCCCGGTGAAACCGAGCAGGATTTTCAGCTGCTGCTCGATTTCCTGAACGAGGCCCAGCTCGACCGGGTCGGCTGCTTCGCCTACTCGCCGGTCGAGGGCGCGACCGCCAACCAGCTTCCCGACCCGGTGCCGGACGAGCTCAAGCAGGAGCGGCTGGCGCGCTTCATGGAGACCCAGGCCGAGATCAGCGCCGCCAAGCTGGAGCGCAAGATCGGCCGCGAGCTGACCGTGCTGGTCGACGAGATCACCGACGACGGCACCGCCCTTGCGCGCTCGGCCGCCGATGCGCCCGAGATCGACGGGGTGGTGATCATTGAAAACAGCGCCGGGCTGGAGGTTGGAGAGTTCGCGACGGTGCGGATCACGGACGCCGGCGAGCATGATTTGTGGGGAGAAGCGATTAGCAATTAGCTATTGGCTTTTCGCTAATCGCCAAATGCCAATTGCTAACCGCTGCTTTCCTTGACCCTTTCACTTCGTTCATCCCCAACGACAACTACGCAAGGCGTTCAATTCCGGTGCGAATCGCGTAGGTTGGGGTGAGCGCAGCGAACCCCAACATCCGCCCCCTAACGCCCGGGGAAATCCCCAAGACAGCACCGCCCCGACGGGTTGCGGATCGCGCAGGCGCAATCACCGCACTTCGTGCGCTCGACCACATAGGCCCGACTCTCGCCTGACGGCCCCATGGCCTCGACAGCGGTAACCCCGAAACAGTAGCAGACGGTGCGATCCGGATCGACCGACTTCTGGCCGATGGCGGTGCGCAGCTCGGTGCGACGGATGAGGGAGGCGTCGGCACCGAAATACACCACGTCACAGTCAGGATCGGTACAGAAGTAGTACCCCCCGGCCGCCCACGCCCACCGCCACGGCTGCCGCACGTGATGCAACACCGTGCGCAACGGCACCTGCCGATAGCTCCGGCCGTTGACCGGGCACACGCCGATAATATCGTAGTGGTTACGATCTACTGCTGCATGTGTCATAACGCTTCAACTCCGGTCAGAATGGAAAGCTATTAGCGGTTAGCTGTTGGCTGTTAGCTAACTGCTAATAGCCAACAGCTGATTCTGCTCGACGCCCCTTTGGCGCTAGCCGCACTTGCCCAAGCTGCGACACCGTACCTACGCCAATCCGATCCCGCGCGCCATCAGCACTGCCGCGAACATCGCTGCCGCCAGCAGCACCAGCTCGACCCACAGGATGCGCCGGATGCGCGCCGCTACCCTGGCAGCGAGCACCTCACCGTTGCCGCGGCGCAGCGCCCACCAGCGCGCGACGAATCTGCGGGTCGGATACAGCGACAGGAGCGCGGTCATCAGGAACAGCGCACCCATGATATGGAACACCGGGTTGCCGACGTAGAAGTTGGTGCCCTTGCCGGTGAGGAACAGGCGCCAGATACCGGTCAGGAGCACGAGCGTGGCGATACCGCCATAGGCGAGGTCGAGCACCGCCAGGCGGCGCTGCTCGGCGAGTGCGAGGTCGGGACGGAACAGCAGCAGCTCGGCGGTGAGCGCCGCGAACAGCCCGGCCACGCCGACAAAGTGCAGGTACGCGACCAGGACGCCGGTCATGGCAGCCGCGCAATCAGCTGGCGCGCGGCCTCTTCCACCGCCACGCGAAAGGTCACCGGCCGTTCGGCGCCGCTGTCATAGGCATAGTGCAGCTCCTCGACCGCCTCCCAGGCAATGATGCCCTGGTCGCTGTCCCACAGCTGCACGTACAGACGGATGTTGGCGTACAGCGTCTGGAACAGCCGCAGGCCGAAAATACTGAAGCGCTCGCGCATGTCCTGGTTGAAGCTGGCCAGCTTCAGCAGCACCAGGTAGCGCACGCCGACTGCCTGGCCGACGCGACGCAGGCCGTCGCGCTCGAGCACGCCGGTGTCACGGTAGTCCTCGAGCATGCGCCGGTAGTCGTTGGCGAGACCGGCGCGATTGATGGCGCCGAGCGCCTCCGGCAGGGTCACTACCCGCGTCTCCGGCAGCTGCACCCGGACGGTCTCGGCGAAGATCAGCGCCAGGGTCTGCTTGTCCTCCTCCTGGCCGGTGACGGTCGCCGGGGTGAGCAGCGCCACGCCGTGCTGGCGCAGCTGCCCGGGCTCGAGCGACAGGTTGCTGAAGACCGTCGACGGCGTGACCTGGTTGCTGACGGTGCCGCAGGCCGATATCAGGGACAGGCAGCACGCGAGCACCAGGGACGGCCATAACGACGGTTTCGAGTTTCGGGTTTCGAGTTTCGGGTTCGGCGCATCGGGGTCTGGAGGCGACGGTCTGGTACGCGGGTTGCGAAGGACGCCGAAACCCGAAACCCGGAATCTGAAACGAATGTTGCGCACTGGACTTCTCCACGGATCAAAAAGCGGCACATTGGCAGTATCAGCAGCCGCGCACCGGACCGGAGACATGAACCCGTGCGCCCCGAACCCGAAACCCGAAACTCGAAACCCGAAACTGCCTTAATCCGCTTCGCGCTCCACCGAACAGCAATGAATGGCGCTGCCCTTCTCGTCCGGGGCCGGCTCGTCGACGTCGATCAGCACCTGGCCGGTCACCGGGTTGGGGCGGAAGGTGGTGCAGCCCTTGAGGCCCTTGCCGTAGGCGTATTCATAGAGCGAGCGGAAACGCGCGAAGCTGTAGTCCTGCGGCACGTTGATGGTCTTGGAGATGGCGCTGTCCACCCACGGCTGCAGCGCCGCCTGCATGTCGAGGTGCATGTACGGCGAGATCTCGCCGGCGGTGACGAACGCCGGGGTGAGCGGCGCGTCCGGCCCGCGCAGCTCGCGGTACAGCCGGTAAGCGTAGTCGGTGACGGCGTGCTCGACGAGGCTGCCGTCGGCCTCGCGCACGCGGCGCAGATAATCGAAACGGTACACCGGTTCCAAGCCGCTCGACACGTTGTTGGCGAGCAGCGAGATGGTACCGGTTGGCGCGATCGCGGTCAGGTGCGAGTTGCGGATGCCGTGGCGGGCGATGCCCTCGCGGATCCCGGCCGGCAGCGCGGCGATGAACCGGCCCGCGAGGTGCCGGTCGCGATCGAACCGCGGGAACACGCCCTTCTCGCGCGCCAGCTCGATCGAGGCCGAATAGGCGGCCTCGCAGATCCGGCGCATCACCTCGCCCGCGACCCGTGCCGCCTCGGGCGTGCCGTACGGGATGCCGAGCATGATGAGCGCATCGCCGAGCCCGGTGAGCCCGAGCCCGACGCGGCGGGTGCCGCGCGACAGGTCGGCCTGGCGCGCGAGCGGGAAGCGCGACAGGTCGGCGACGTTGTCGAGCATGCGCACCGCCACCGCCGCGGTCGCAGCGATGCCGTCCAGGTCGAACGCCGCTTGCGCGCTGAACGGCGCGCGCACGAACTGGGTGAGGTTGATCGAGCCGAGATCGCAGGCCCCGTACGGCGGCAACGGCAGCTCGCCGCACGGGTTGGTGGCGCTGATCTGCTCCAGGTACCAGAGGTTGTTGAGCTGGTTGACGCGGTCGATGAAGATCACGCCCGGCTCGGCGTAGTCGTAGGTCGCCCGGGTGATCCGGTCCCAGAGCTCGCGGGCGCGCACCGTGCGGTGCACGCGGCAGCGCACCGGCGCGCCTGATCCCGACCACACGCGCTCGACGGTCTTCTCGGCCGCGCTCAGCTCGCGCGCGCCGAGCGGGAACACCAGCGCCCAGTCGGCGTCGTCGTGCACCGCCTGCATGAAGGCATCGGACACCAGCACCGACAGGTTGAAGTGCCGCAACCGCGCCGGGTCGTGCTTGATGCGGATGAATTCCTCGATGTCCGGGTGGTCGCAGCGCAGCGTGGCCATCATCGCGCCGCGGCGCGCGCCGGTCGACAGGATAGTGGCGCACATCGCATCCCAGATGTGCATGAACGACACCGGCCCGGAGGCGGTGACGCCGACGCTCACCGCCGGCGTGCCGCTCGGTCGCAGGGTGGAGAAGTCGTAACCGACGCCGCCACCCTGCTGCATGGTGAGCGCACCCTCCTTGAGAGCGTCGAAGATCGCATCGAGCGAATCCTCGATCGTGCCCATCACGAAGCAGTTGAACAGCGTCACCTTGTGGCCGGTGCCGGCCCCAGCCTGGATGCGTCCGCCGGGCAGGAACTTGAAGTCTTCCAGCACCGAGTAAAAGCGCTGCTCCCAGCCGGCGCGATCGGCCGGCTCGACGCTGGCGAGCGCACGCGCCACCCGCCGCCAGCTGTCCTCGACGCTGGAATCGCGGATTTCGCCGAGTTCGCGCCACCGGTACTTGGTGTCCCAGATACGGCGCGAGATCGGGGCGGTGAAATAGTCCCTGGCCATACGTATTAGGCTAGCACCTCACAAGTTCCGGGGGTACTCGCGGCCACTCGCCGGAAAAACGCACGGGATTCAGGAATAAACGTCGCCGCTGTCACGTTAACGGCAGAGCAACACCCGATTTTCCGATCATCAACCTTACCTGGAGGGAACCTGACATGAACCGAGTCAACACTGTCCTGGTCGCGGCCGTCCTGGGCCTGGCGGCCGCTGCCACCGGCGCTGCCGACAACGTCGCCCCGGCGCCCAACGGTATCACCCTGCCGCAGGGTTACAAGGACTGGCGCGTGATCGCGTCCAGCCATCGCACCGATAACAAGACCCTGCGCATCATCCTCGGCAACGACATTGCCATCAATGCGGCACGTAGCGGCCAGACCAACCCGTGGCCGGACGGCAGCGTGCTCGCCAAGCTGGTGTGGAAGGAGAAGACCGATGCCGTCTGGCCGACTGCGATCGTGCCGGACGCGTTCGTGCACGCCGAGTTCATGGTCAAAGACGCGAAGAAGTACGCCGCGACCGGCGGCTGGGGCTTCGCGCGCTGGTTGGGCACCGACCAGAAGCCGTATGGCAAGGACGCGACCTTCGTCCAGGAATGCTTTGGCTGCCACACGCCGGTAAAGAGCAACGACTGGGTGTTCACACATCCGATCACGCTGCCGTAAACACTCAGCGGTCGACCTTGAGGTTGTCGATCGGCAACTGCTGGCGGTTTGTTGAAATAGGCCATCCGGGTCCGAATGGCAATTAACCCAGGAGGTTACCTGATCAATGTAGGGCGGGTTAGCGCTTTGGCGCGTAACCCGCCAACCGTTGCGCAGCAACACAACGCATTCTAAACGCGGCACGGCTGGCGTGTTACGGCACAAACGGCGTGCCTAACCCGCCCTACATTTGGCCATGAGTAAGCGCCACTCCACCCTGGCCCTTTTTAATTCGCGTCGCCGGGCAGTCCGATTTTCAACGAACGTCTATCTAGGGAAGCCTGACGGCCTTGATATCGGCCTCGGCCCCCAGGCCCAGCGTCCGGACGTACGATACATGGTGCCCGCGGGTGGTGATGTTGTCGTCATGCACGGCGAAGCCGACACTGTAGACACCGCCGGCCTGGAGGGTCTTGTCGTCATCGTTGGCCAGACCAAGCGGACGGGTCAGCACGACGGTCCACATGCCCTTCTTCCATTGGCCGACGGCCTTGTTGTCGCCCGCGGAGCCGCTGACCTCGCTCGTCAGCACGTAGCGCGGCAGCATGTCGCCCTCTTTCCAGCCGGCGTTGGGGTCGAAGGGGACGGCGTTGGTACCCTTGATCAGGAAGTTGTCCTGCTTGCCGACCCGCTTCGCAGTCACCGCCTTGGCGCCGAATATTTTGGCGTCGAACATGAACTTCGGTTGCTTGGTCGCCTTGTCCAGATTGGAATCGAACATCTTCTTGCCGGCGTCGAAGTTGCGCCATTCGAGGACATAGCCGTCGTCGGCCATGCCGACCGGGTTGCTGCGGTGGGCGCGCCACTGGATCAGGTCGACGAAGCCGCCGGCAGCCTTGATCCTGGCGACCTCCTCGACCGACTTGCCGGTCTTCCAGTCCGACGGATCGGTGCGCGAATCCGGCAGATACTTGCGTACGTCCTCCTTCTTGTACGCCTGCATCGCCGCGTTGGCTGCCACTTCTTCTTTCGTGGCAGCCTTCAAGTCGCGCTCGCCGTCATGGCAGGTCAGCCAGCAGCCTTGTTGCGCGAACCCCGGCACCTTGCCGTCGTCCAGCATGATGGACAGACGGTCCTCGTAGATCGGCGGTTGCTTGCCTTCCTGGACTGCCTTGTCGAGGCGCGGTCCGCCGTAGACCTTCCATTCCTTGCCGTCGAAGCGGTAATAGGGGTATTCGATGCCGGCCTTGCCGTTGGTCTTCCACTGGAAGCGCAGGTAGGCGTTCTGGTCGTCATATGCCGCCTGCACGGTGAGATCCTTGTAGCCATCCTTGCCCTTGACCGGCGTTGGCTCCAGCGGTCCGCCGGCCACGAGCTTGGCCCCCTGGTCCTTCTCCCCTTCCGGCTCGTCGTGACACGACACGCACGCGTCCCCGCGCTTGACCTCTTTCGCGGCGCCCTTGTGGGCGTCACTGCGCAGCCACTCGTAGGACGACTGCCCCGGATAGAACACCGGTACTTTGACGGCGGGTATCTTCGACCAGTCAATCGCCGCCGGATCGGCGGCCAGGGCGGGCCCGGCAGCCAGGGCTGCCAAGATCAGAATGAATGCACTCTTGTTCATGACTAATCCTCCTTGAATTGTTATGTTGCGTAAGCAAGACCGAAACGTTCCAGCGCCCGCGAGTGACATGTCGCCGACGCATTACCTCCCTATTCCATCTGCAGGATCCACTGAGCCAGATTCTTCAGCTCTTTCGGGTCCGGCGTTGCCGTAACCACGGCGGTTACTAAAGAAAAGAGAAAAGGCCCTGCGGGAACACCGCAGGGCCTTATTTGCCAAGAGTTGTGGATTACCAGGTCAGAACTTGAAGGTGCCGCTGAGGTACACGATGTGCACTGTGTAATCCGGGAAGGCAGAGGCCCCGCTCAGATAGCTGTTCGCGGGCACCGTGCTACCGGGGATTACATACCGGTAGCCATCGTAGGCGATGTCATCGAACCGGTACTTCTCATACGAGTAGCCGCCGGTGAGTTCCCAGGCCTTGGTCAGCTGGTAGATGCCCTTGAGGTTCAAGGACCACTTCTCGGTATTGTCGCTGGCATTGATCGGTACCGCCGGTACCGCCGGTACCGCGCCCGGCTGCACTGCGAAGTCCACTACGCCTTCTGTCCTCTGCCAAATGAACGAGGCGTTCGTCTTCCAGCGCTCGGCCGGAACCCAGTCGAGACCCAGCCCGACGGAGTAGCTTTCGTCCTCGTTGGTGGCGGCCCAGTTGTAATTGGTGTTGGTGGGCGGGGCGTAAGGATCATACGCATCCACCGCGGCAAGGGTGCTGATGTTGCGGTGATACGAGTCGTATTGCACGAACTCGGCATCGGCGAACACCATCACCCGGAGCTTCCGGATATCGCCGTAGCCGACGCTGAGGTACAGTTCCTCGCGCTCATCGGCGGTGCGGCCGAGGACCGTGTCCCGGAAGTCATTCTTCTTGTAGATCGCCTCCAGGCCCAGATCCAGGTGTTTCGCCGGCGTTGCATCCAGGACCAGCTTGACCAGGTTCTGATCCACGTTCGAGGCATCGAAGCGCGCGACATACCGATTCAGATATTCAGGATCTGCCGGACCGGTTCCCGCGTTGGCCTCCAGAAAATTCGAGCGGCGCTGGAGATACTGGTACTTGAAGCGCGCGCTCAAGGCGTCAAGGCTCGTGTTCCTGTACTCGACGGACGCCTTGTGATCTACGGTATCGTCAAAATCGATGCGATCACGCTCGAGGTGAAGGTAGTCGTAACCGAGGATCAACCGGTTGTCCGGGTTGATTCGATATCCGAAATCGAGCCCACCATTGTTCTTGTCGTAGCTCAATGTCTCGGTCGTGCAAACACCACCCCCGCAGTCCAGGCCGGTCCCCGTCAAGCCGGAAAACGTTATATGGGGCGAGTCGTTGTCCTTCTTGAAATAGTTCCAGTAGACGCGGCTGTCGAGTGCCTTGCTGAAATTCGAATGCAAAGACAACGATGCCGTGGTATGTGCAACATCACCATCGAACGTCGGTTGGTCCGGGTTCGTTGCCGGATTGGCTGAAGCGGTGCTCAGGATGTTGGTCAGGATCGGAATGTCGTTGGAGGTCTTGCTGTAGGTCAGCCGGCCCGCCAGCGTTGAATCGACCGGAAGCTGCTTCAATACCCCGTTCACTCCGATCTTGTAGTAATCGCTGTCGGCCGCCAGTGTCGTCGTATCCAACCCATTGAAATATGGGTTGGTCCAGCGCAGCAGGTCGTTCTCGTTCGAGAACTTGCTGTACATGGCGCTGACCGACAGCTGGCCCTTGGTCGATGCATAACCGCCTTCAACAGCAAAGTTCTGGGTCTTGGTGTCGATCTGAAACGGCTTGTCGATGAACCCGTTGCCCGGACTGGTGCCGTTGGAACCGGCGATCAGCTTGAGGCCCTCGTCGGTGACCTGATTTGCATCGACGCGGACATACCACGGCGAGTTGTTCGACAGCTCGAACATGCCGCCGATGTCCTCGCGCTGCTGGCTGAGATCGTACGGATTCCAGGTGGCGGGGTCGACATTGAACGGCAGCGGGGCGGTAAGCGTGTCGGTGCCGACCCCGTTATAGGGTGTCAGCGCATCGAACGCCCAGTTGTGGATGATCTTGTTCTGGTACAGCTGGTACTTGTACCGGGTGTAACTGCCGCCCTTGAGGTCCAGGTACTGGTCGTCACGATTGATATTCTCGCCGAACGCATCGAAGTAGTGGTCGCTGCCACGGCCCTTGAGTTCGAAGTGCGCGCCACCCCCGGTGAAATCGGACCAATCGGTGCTCAGGTCGCGGTACTCGTTGAGCTTGGCGGCGTCGACGGTCTCGCCACCCTCGTTGAGATACAGGACATCGAGACCGATCGAGCCGGACACCTCCATCGCCTCATTGCCCTCTGCCGCCAACAACGCGGGGGCACCAAACAGCATCGGCACCGCGATCAGTATCAGTTTCGTTTTCATGTCTTCCTCCTAGCGCAGGAAGTACTTGCCGCGATTGGCCGGCGCGTTAGTGCCGTGAATGGTCGTGTGGCAGTTGAGGCACGAGCGCGCCACCAGCCGGGTGCTCGGTGCGCCGGTTGCCGTACCTTCGAACCCGAGATTTCCGCTGTAGTACGTGCCCGGGTGCCGCGACCAGTCATGGCAGTCCTGGCACAGGTTCGGCACACGCTCATTGAGCAGCTTGGCATGGTTGGAGCCGTGCGAGTTGTGGCAGGCGAGGCAGTTCTCCTCGACCGGCGGATGCTCCTGCATATAGGGCCCGCGCTTGTCGGCGTGGCAGCTGGTGCACAGCTGGTTCACCGACTCGTTCTTGATCATCGCATGGGTCATGGCTCCGTGCGGGTTGTGGCAACTGCTGCACTTGACCTTGCCTTCGATGATCGGATGGTGCGACGCCTTGAGCAGCTGCGAGCGGATCTGCTTGTGGCAGGTGGTGCAGGTTTCGTGCTCGAGTTGCCGGGTCGTGGTCACGAACGGGCTGATGGTCGGGTTGTCCTTGCGCAGCGGCGTGTTCTTGGGCTCGTGGATAGTGTGACAGCTGTCGCAGGAGACGTCGTTCTTCTTGTGCCGGCCGGATTCCCAAAACGCCATGTGACGATCGCCGGCGTGGCAGGTGAGGCACGCCTGGCTGCGGGCGTCGGCCGAGGTGTGTGCGCCCTTCGGGCCGAATACGTGATCCGGCCTGGGGCGGTCCTTGGTCTTCTCGGGATTCAGCGCGTGGGCGTCACTCTCACCGTGGCAGCTGGTGCAGGTGATCTGCGCCGCCTTGGCCGCCCCGCCGTGGCGGGCCTTGCCGATCGCCAGGATCGGGATGTCGTCCGATTCGTCGTCGTGGCAGCTGGTGCACTTGGCGTCGCCCTTGAAGAGGGCATCCTGCGGAGGCGATTTCGGCGCTTCCGCGACTTCGGCTGGCGCAGGAACTGCGGCCGGCGGGGTCGCCTCTTCGGCAGCGAGAAGGGAAGTACCTGACCCAACGACGCCCAAAAATACACACAGGCTGAGAACCTGTCGCAAGCGCTTCATATCGACCCCCTAGCCTTAACTTCGTCCCGCGGCTCCGCGAGAAGCCGCGCCTAACGGCCTTGTTTCCCGTCTACTGCGAAAGAATCCAGTCCACGAGGTTCTGGATCTTCTTCGGATCCTTGGTGTCGATGACCTTGTGTTCTTCTTCGGTACCGTCCTCGAGCTTGACCATGGGGGCGGTGGTGATGTTCTTGATCAGCTTGTCGCGCGCCTCGGCCTTGTCCTTGTCCTTGTACTTGGTTGCGATCTTCTGGTAGGACGGACCTTTCTTGGTCTTGTCGATCGCGTGACACTTGAAGCAGCCGTTGTCCTTGGCCAGCGCCTTGGCAGCATCTGCATCGACACCGGCGGCAAAGGACTGTGACGAGATCAACAGCGAGACGGAACCGGCAAGCAGGAAACAGCGAGAGATGCGATACAACATGTTATGACTCCTCCGATGCGGCATCACAGCCAGTTATTCTATTTTTTCCATCGTCGCACGTCCGTGGTTCCTGGCGTGCGATCAATCGACCCTTTGGAATTAAACCTACACCACATTCCAACAGAAAAGAAGAGGACATGAACAGCACGCCAGAATTTTTTGCACTGCACCGTGCATATTCATCAGCAAATGCTCATGAATACCTGCACACGAACACAGTAGTCGATCCATGGTCTCCGTGCGTATTCCAAATTCGTTGAACGTGTCGTTCGAAATTACTGCTTGATCCCGGAAAATAGCTGGGGGAATACTTGATCGGGATCAATCTCAGCAATGATCGCAGTCCCGCCTCCGGTACGTGCGGGCGAATGCGGGCGGCCACGGCAGCGGCGCACCCGGTCTTGCGTCGACGACCGATGGAACCAGCCGGAAGATTCCCAACGCCGCGCAATCGGCTATCTTGAAGTCACGTATAATGCCCACGAAATCCAGAAGCGCATCGGCTCCGACTCGACATGCTGCAGCACTACAACGCTCCCAGGGGGATTGATCGCATGCTTACCTCACGGCTGGCCACCTGGCTGCTCGCAGCCGCGATGCTCTTGACGACAGGCGCGCTGGTCTGGCCGCGCGCCGCGCATTCCGCCGACACAATTCCGAACAGTTCCTGCCTTTCCTGCCACAGCGACAAGGCCAGGCCACTGAGCGTGCCCGCCCCGGACGGAAAACGCCACCCGCTGCTGGCGATCCACACCGAGCGGTACGGAAAGAGCATACACGGCGAGATGGATTGCGTGGCCTGTCACAAGGAGATCGCCGACAGTCGCGCGCCGCACCGAATGACCGGCATGCCGAAGCCCAACTGCGTGACCTGCCATACCGGTATCTGGGAGGTGGTGAAGAAACAGGAGCTCACGCAGCAGAAGGCGCGGCTCGGGATCGTGGCGCAGAACATCGAGGCCTACAAGGAATCCTACCACGCCCGCCCGAGCGCCGACGATGAGACCCGGCCCAATGCCAGCTGCGACAACTGCCACGACACCCATTACTTCAATGTCCCGCCGCGCGGGACCTCGAAGCGTACCGACTGGCACCTCACGGTCCCGAAGGTGTGCGGCGAGCAATGCCACGCCGACCAGCTCGAAACCTTTGCGGAGTCTGTACACGGCACCGAGATCATGGAGAAAGGCAATCCCAAGGCGGCCACCTGCACCGACTGCCACACCTCGCATGAGATCGCCAATACCTCGAAACCGGAGACCAAGCTGCTGATCCTGGCCAACTGCGGCAGCTGCCACCAGGAGAACTACGCGACCTACAGCGATACCTATCATGGGCAGGTGGCGCGGCTCGGTTACGCCTATACCGCCAAGTGCTACGACTGCCACGGCAGCCATGACATTCTGAAAGTGACCGACCCGAAGTCCAAGGTGTACCCGGACAACCGCCTGAAGACCTGCCAGAAGTGCCACGACGGCAAGAAACGCCCGCTGGCGACGGCCGGGTTCGTCAGCTTCGGCCCGCACGCCAACGCCCATGACTACAAACGCTATCCGCAGATGTGGATCGCGGCCAAGTTCATGCACGGGCTGCTGCTGTTCGTGTTCGCCTACTTCTGGGCGCACTCGCTGCTGTGGTGGTATCGCGAGTATCGCGACCGCAAGGACCGCAAGAGCCGTCCGCACATCCGCACCGAGGAGGCCCTGCAGGGCGAGACCCGCTATGTCCGCCGCTTCGGACCGATCTGGCGGCTCGCCCATCTGGTGTTTGCCCTCAGTGTGATGACATTGATCCTCACCGGTATGGTGGTGTTCTACTCCTATACCGACTGGGCGCGGGCAGTGGTCGATGTGTTCGGCGGCCCGAAGGTCACCGCCATCATCCACCGCACCAGCGCCGCGCTCATGCTCGGGATCTTCTTCCTGCACCTGATCGGGGTGAGCCTCAACATCTGGCGCCAGCGCAAGACCTTCCGCTGGTTCGGTCCGGATTCGCTGGTGCCGAACTGGAAGGACCTCAAGGATGCCTGGGGCATGTTCGCCTGGTTCGTCAACAAGGGCCCGCGGCCGGTGTTCGATCGCTGGACCTACTGGGAGAAGTTCGACTACTGGGCGGTGTTCTGGGGTATGGCGATCATCGGCACCAGCGGCATGATGCTGGCGTTCCCGCACGTGACCGCGGCGCTCTTCCCGGGCTGGGCGTTCAACGTGGCGGCGCTGGTGCACGGCGAGGAGGCGTTCCTGGCGGCAGTGTTCCTGTTCACGGTGCACTTCTTCAACAACCACTTCCGCCCGGAGAAGCTGCCGCCACCGGATGTGGTGATGTTCACCGGCGTCCAGTCGCTGGAGGAATTCCGCCGTGACCATGCCGCGCAGTACCAGCGTCTGGTGGACAGCGGCCAGCTGGAGAAATACCTGGTGGACGCGCCGTCACGACCGATGACGCTCGGTTCCAGGATCCTAGGCCTGACGCTGATTGCGATCGGGTTGACGCTGCTGGTGCTGGTCGCGGTCGGTTTCTTCGGCGGCTACACGCCGCATCCGGCGACGCTGCCGCCACACATCTAGAAGGCGGGTATTGATGAGTTTTCACCGCGGAGGCGCAGAGAACGGCAAGGCAGGGAGGATAATCCCTCGTAGGGCGCAATGAGGCCGCTCCCGCGCTACTCATAAGGCAAGACGAACGAAGTAGGGCTTCGAAATCGCGCTTCGCGGCACTCGGGCTCCTGCCCATCGCGTAGCGAATTGCGCCGCAGGAGCCGAGCCTGCGGGTCGATGCGGGCATCGTGGACCCCAACAGCGGGTTGTGCTCATGCCGGGTTGATTCCGGTTGCGGGATCTCCGCCGGATCGTATCCGGCAGGCGGAATGATCCAGGAGTCATTACGTTTCGGTGTGGGGTTCGCGGGGTTCATGCCTTTCAATTGGGTGTCGCTCATGCGGCGCAATTCGCTATGCTCATTGCGCCCTACGAACCGCCTTTTTCTGCACCTCGGCGGTAAAACTTATGAATCACCCCCCTGCCCGACGGGAACCCCTCAAGAGGGTCCGGCCGAGCGCAGGCAATTGCGAATGAAAACGGGGCGCAGAATAGCGCCCCGTTCTTCTTTTGGAATTTGCTGCCGGACGGCCGCGCCTACTTTGCCACCAGCGTGCCGCGGTACATCTGCATCTGGCAGGTGAAGGCGTATTCACCGGCCTTTGCCGGAGGCAGAAACACGAACACCGGCTCGCCGAGCGGCAGGTCGGCGGCCACGCCGAGCTCGTCGAACAGCACCTTCTCGGCACACGGGCTCGGATCCTTGCGCAGGAAACGCAGCGTCACCGGCCGGCCGGCAGTGACCTCGATGCGCGCCGGCGTATAAACGCCACCGTCGACGACGACGTCGATCACGCGGCTGGTGGCACGCTGCGCCTTCGGCTTCGACAGCCAGAACCACCAGATAATCAGGCTGATGAGAACCAGGCCGGCGATGTTTACGGTCCAGGCGGTCATGCGATGTCTCCGGATATTCGAAAGGCAAGCAGCAATCAGCGGTTGGCGATTGGCACTTGGCTAACCGCTAGTCGCGGATAGCCCGTCCCTGTTCCCGGTCAGGTCGGGATCGCCGCCGAGCCGTGCGCATGCGGCGCAATTCGCTGCGCTCATTGCGCCCTACAAAATCATCCCTGCCAATGGACAACGCTCCCACACGCAGCAGGTCCCGCGTGCATGGCAACAAGCCATGCGCCAGCCGTTCAAACCCGAAACCCGCAACTCGAAATCCGAAACTTCCGTATCAGCTCAACGGCTCGACACTGTACCGCACTGCCAGCCGGTGCTCGCCCCCGGCCGGGATCGTGACAACGTCGTCGGCGGCGTTGGTGCTCTCGACGCACACCATGTTGAGATAGCCGCCCGGGCCGAAATCACCCATCTTGGCGGCCTTTTCGATCCACGGATTCCACACCACGCTCGAGCGACTGCCGCGCTTGGCGACGCGGATACGGCGCTTGAACCCCGGGTCGTCGATCATGATGTCGGCGATGGAATCGAGATAGATACGGTCGACCTCCTCGCCGATGGTAACGGCGCCGGTCTGCTGCTTCTTCTTGCCGCCGTCGACCTTGTCGAGATACGGGCAGCCGCCGAGGCCGTGGATCGTGCACTGGCGGATGTCGCTCACTTCGAAATAGGTATGGAAGGCGTCGCCGACCGTGATCGGGGCGCTGCCGGTATTGCGGGTGACCAGCTCGACTTCGAGCGCGGGCCCGACGGTGACGATGCACAGCGCCTCGCTCGCGTGCGGCCACTGCGCGCGGGTGGCGTCGTCCTGCACGATCTTGAACGTGAGGCGGGTGCGGCCGTCGGGGAGAGCCCTGGTTTCCACTACCTCCCACATCACCGTGCGCGCAAAGCCGTGGCCGGGGAACTTGGCTTCGCTTGCATGCGGCCCGAACCACGGCCAGCAGATCGGCGCTCCGCCGCGAATCGACTTGCCGGGCGCAAACTTAGCGGCCTTCGACAGCCAGATCACGGGCTGCTCCTTGCGCGGCGCCCAGGTCATGACGTGCGCGCCCTGCAGGGCGATCGTGCTCGTAGCATGGGCGTTGCCCACCTTGGCCACGGTGAGCCCGCCGGGCCCGGTCTTGAAGGTGACGTGCGCCGGGATGGCGAAGCGTTCGTTCAGCGAGGCGACTTCGGTGTTACTCATGGGGTCTCCGAAGGGTGGATTCTGATCATTCACGCGGGGCGCTATCGTAGCGGCGGGGATAGACAAAAGGAAGTTTCAAGTTGCAAGTCGCAAGTGAATAGGCAACACCGCGCCCCAAGGCTATCGTCGTAGGGCGCAATGAGCATAGCGAATTGCGCCGAATAGCCTGAATCTTCAGAGGGGCGAAGACCTTGGAAATTTGCGGCAAGCCAAAAAGTCCGGATCGCGGCCTGGAGGCCACTTCTGCGAGCACGACACGACGCCTACATGTGGGAGCGGGCCGTCCCGGCCGCGATCATCGTGACTCGGTGCCTGGGAGATATCGCGCCTCATGCGGCGCAATTCGCTATGCTCATTGCGCCCTGCGGGATTGCGCGACTCCCGACGCGGGGGCCACCCGGTTCCCAGGGCCGCGGTGTCGGCAGTGCGCGCAGCGCCGTATCCGTCACCCGATTTCCAACCGCGACGGTCCCGCGTCCAATGGCGTCGGCCCTTGGCCGGGCTTCACGGATGTGTATCGGTAGGCGGGGTACCGCGCCGGCGCGCAGAATGCGCCGGCGCAGCGACCACGGCGGGCGACGGCTACTTCGCCTGCAGCCGGAAGATATACTCGGTCAGGGCCAGAATGCGGGAGCGGGCGAAGTACGAGCGGTCCATTTCGGGGTCGTGCAAGTAGTCGTCATAGTACTTGCTGCTGCGGTATTCCTTACCCCAGATCGGCATCTCCCGCGTTCCGTGCGCTTTCATTTCATGCGTGCCTTCGATGGTCTCGAATACCCGCGCGAACGGGAACACGCCGCCATTTTTCCTGGAAAGCGTGGTCAGGTCGGTGGCACGTTTGGTCAGCATTGCGCTGTAGGCGCCATCGCCCTTGCCCTGCGGACCATGACAAATGATGCACTTCTGCTCGTACTCGGCCCTGCCGATGTCGATTTTATCCTTGTCGACAGCATATGCGGTCGCAGCCAGGCAGGTCAGGCCTGCACCAAGACAGGCGGAAGCGAGTTTTTTCGATCTCATTTAGGACTCTCCATTGGCGATGGACTTACCTCAATGCTAAAGAGTAGCCCGGAAAGCTGCATGGCGGCTACTAAAGGCAATTGTAGAAATATTAGGCTAACAGGTATTGCGACCTCTGATCTGGGTCAATAATTTCTGATTTATAAACAGTGTGACGGATATCCCGTCGCCTGATCCCGGGTCAGATCGCAGTTTTCGTCAGAACTCTCGAGCCCCAAGGCCACACCCGGATTTTGGCGGGCTCCTGTCCAGGGGCGGTACAGTGTGTTCGAAGACAAGAGATGACCACTGGCCGACCGAGCACGTCGGCTGGGGTCCGGCGGCGAACCCCGTTCGGCCCGATCTGCCGTGGCGCCCGGCGCCAAGCGGTTGGGGTTGTGGAATTCATTTGCCAGGATGCTGATCGTCAAGCTCGGGCTGTTCGCGCTCGGGGTCTATCTCTATATGTCCGCGCCATGCGGGCGCGCGATCGCATCGGGAACTGGGAGCTGGGGTTGCTGGTGGTGTTTCTGCCAGCGATCTATGCCGGCAAACTGTTCGGCACGCGGCCGGATGCCATGGCGATTGCCTGGGTCGGCCAGGCGCAGCGGTTGCTGATCGCCTGGGGTTACCGGATTGACCGGCATCGGGTTCCGGCGCAGGGCGTGATGAGTGTGGAGAATTGTGCCGGATTCGCGGCCGAGACTTGGTGCGGCGCGTTGGGGTTCGCTACGCTTACCCAAACCTACATTGCTACATTGCCTTTCCCTGCGTCTCCGCGCCTCTGCGGTACGCAGTCGTATTACTCCCCGCCCGGTCGAAACCCCCGCAACCGGTTGGCATTGCTCACCACCGTCACCGACGACATCGCCATCGCGGCGCCGGCGATCATCGGGTTGAGCAGCACGCCGAACAGCGGATAGAGCGCGCCGGCCGCCACCGGGATGCCGAGGGTGTTGTAGATGAACGCGCCGAACAGGTTCTGCTTGATGTTGCGCACCGTGGCCTCGGAGATGGCGATGGCATCGGCCACCCCGTGCAGCGAGCCGCGCATCAGGGTGACGTCGGCCGATTCGATCGCGACATCGGTACCGGTGCCGATCGCGAACCCGACGTCGGCCTGGGCCAGCGCCGGTGCGTCGTTGATGCCGTCGCCGACCATGCCGACCTTCTCGCCCTGCGCCTGCAGGGCCTCGACCTTGGCGGCCTTGTCGGCCGGCAGCACCTCGGCGATCACCTCGTCGATGCCCGCCTGGTCGGCGACCGCCTGGGCGGTGGCGGCGTTGTCGCCGGTGAGCATGACCACGGTGAGGCCGAGCGCATGCAGGCGTGCCACCGCGGCCGCCGAGTCGGCCTTGATCGGGTCGGCGATCATCACCAGCCCGAGCGCCTTGCCGTCGGCGGCGACGTAGATCGGGGTGCGCCCGAGCAGCGCCGCGGTGCCGGCGTCGTGGTGCAGCGCGCCGACATCCACCCCGGCGCGCTCCATGTGGCGCGGATTGCCGAGCAGCACGGTGCGGCCGTCGATGGTGGCGCGCACCCCGGCCCCGGCCACCGCCTCGAAACCGCTCGCGACCGGCGGCGCGAGGCCGCGGCCGCGCGCCGCCTGCACCACGGCCTGCGCCAGCGGATGCTCGGAACCGGCCTCGACGGCGGCGGCGAGCCGCAGCAACTCGTCCTCGCTGACGCCGGCCGCCGGACGCAGGTCGACCACGGCCGGCCGGCCTTCGGTGACGGTGCCGGTCTTGTCGAGCACGATGGTGGTGAGCCGGCTGGCCTGCTGCAGGGCCTCGCCGTTCCGAATCAGAATGCCGGACTCGGCGGCCTTGCCGACCCCGACCATGATCGAGATCGGCGTGGCCAGCCCGAGCGCGCACGGGCAGGCGATGATCAGCACCGTCATGGTCGCGACCAGCGCGAAGCTCAGTACCGGTGAGGGGCCAAGGTTGAACCAGGCGAGAAAGGTCACGACCGAAACGATCAGCACCGCCGGCACGAACACCGCCGAGATCCGGTCGGCCAGGCGCCCGATCGCCGGCTTCGAGTTCTGGGCGCGGCGCACCATTTCGATGATCCGCGCCAGCACCGTGTGCTCGCCGATGCGGGTGGTGCGCATGAGGAAGCTGCCGGACGCGTTGAGCGTGCCGCCGGTCACCTCGTCACCGACCTTTTTGGCCACCGGCAGCGGCTCGCCGGTGAGCATGGACTCGTCGACGTTCGAACGGCCGTCGATGATCGCGCCGTCGACCGGGATTTTCTCGCCCGGGCGCACGCGCACGGTTTCATCGAGCCCCACCTCCTCGATCGGTACGTCGAATTCCCTGCCGTCACGCACCACGCGCGCGGTGCGCGGCTGCAGGCCGATCAGCCGCTTGATCGCCTGCGAGGTCTTGCCGCGGGCGCGCATCTCGAGTGCCTGGCCGAGGTTGATGAGCGCAATGATCACCGCCGCCGCCTCGAAGTAGGCGTGCTGGGCGCGGCTCGGTACCAGCTCGGGTGCGGCCACCACCGCCATCGAGTACACCCAGGCGGCGCCGGTGCCGAGCGCGATCAGGGTGTCCATGTTGGCGTTGTGATTGCGGAACGATTTCCACGCACCGCGGAAAAAGTGCCCGCCGCTGTACACCAGCACCGCCAGCGTGACGAGGCCGGCGACGAGACCGAACCCGCGCCCGGCCGGCGTGGCGAGCGGCGGGAACAGCATCAGCATCTCGCCGATGAACAGTGGCGCCGCGACCAGCGCCGCGAAGCCGGTCTTGCGCAGCAGGTGGCGGTAGTGGGCGGCCTCGGCCGCTTCCTTTTCGTCCTCGGCGGCGCGCGACTTGAGCTCGGCGGCCTGGTAGCCGGCCGCGACCACCGCCGCGATCACGGTGCGCGCGTCGGCGCTGCCGGTCACGCTGGCGGTGTGCTCGGCGAAATTGACACTGGCATCATGGACGCCGGGGGTGTTCTTGAGGGCATTCTCGACGGTGGCCACGCACCCGGCGCAGCTCAACCCGCCGACCGACAGGCGTATGGTGTGGGCAGATTCGGACATGCGGCTATCTTACACCCGTCAGCGCCGGGCGCCTTAGCCGCAACCTGCAACCGTCAGGGACTGACGGTGTCCTTCTTCGCCGCTTCCTGTTCCAGCTCTTTCCACTGCCCGTAGCAGTGATCGCCACAGACATAGTGCCTGTATTCCTCGCCGCCATGGCTCTTGGCCACGGACGACGGGATTTCCGTCAGGCACACTTCACAGGCGATCACCCCTTCGGGCGGAACAGCGGACGGCGTCGGGTGCTTCGATTGCATGGTGGAAACCTCCATGCGGCGGGTTAACAAAATCAACATAGAACGCACGGACCGGAGTTGCAAGACTTTTCGACCCGCATCGATCGCGGCAATTGGACGAATCGTGCCGCAATTGCGCTATAGGTAAGTCGGTAGTCGCCGCAAACGACAGAAGGTACGCCATGACAAGAACACGGACTGCCACAATCGTCCGCCGTTACGCGCTGCCCGATTCACCTGCGGACTGTGCAACAAAGCAGTGGATACCCGTCGTACTTCCCGATCCCCGGGCCCCGGCGATGGGTCGCGGGGTGTCACCACCTCAGCGCACGTAGGCCTCGGTGAAGTAGCGTCGCATCATGCGATGGCTGTTGAAGAACGAGGCGTTCCTGGAAATCGCCCCCTTCATGACCGCAATCCACTTCTCGCGCTCGGCGTAGTAGTAGAGCGGCAGTACGGCCTGTTCCAGCTTGTCGTACAGCGCCGCGGCATCGCCGCCGTTCGGGTCATCGGCGCTGTCGCCGACGGCCCAGCCGGTGACGCCCTCGATGCAGCCTTCGATCCACCAGCCGTCCAGCACCGACAGGCTCGGCACACCATTGAACGCCGCCTTCATGCCGCTGGTGCCGGAGGCCTCGAGCGGGCGCAGCGGCGTATTGAGCCACACATCCACCCCGGCGGTGAGGATGCGCGCCACCTCCATGTCGTAGTTCGGCACGAACGCGAGCGGGATCACGCCCTCGAGTTCGTGGCGGTGGCGGTGCAAGGCCTCGATCAGGCGCTTGCCACCGTCATCGTGCGGATGGGCCTTGCCGGCGAGCACGATCTGGAACGGCCATTGCTGGGCGATCGCCTTGAGACGCGTCAGATCCGAGAACAGCAGGTCCGGGCGCTTGTACTCGGTCATGCGGCGGGCAAAGCCGAGCAGCGGCAGCTTCGGATGCAGCGACACGCCACAGCGCTCCTCCACCAGCGTGATCAGCGCCTCCTTCGCCTCGCGGTGCGCCTGCCACAGCACCCCGTCGGCGATCCGGTCGGCACGCACCAGCAATTCCGGCTCGTGGCACCAGCCGGGTAGATGCTGATCGTAGACGCGCGCGAAGCTCGGGGCCGTCCAGGCATAGGGGTGCACCCCGTTGGTGATGGCACGCACCGTATAACCGGGAAACATCTTGCGCGAAGTCTCGGCGTGACGTTTGGCAACGCCGTTCACGCATTCACTGAGGTTGAGCGCCAGACGGGTCATGTTGAGCCGCTCGTCACCGGCAAACGACCGCACCATCGGCATGTCGATGAAGTCGCCGAGCACCCGTTCGACCAGGTCGTAGGCGAACTGGTCATGACCGGCTTCGACCGGGGTATGGGTCGTGAAGGTGCAAAGCTCGCGCACCTCCGGAACATCGTAGCGCGGCTCGCCGGGACGCAGGTCTTCCGGCGGATACTCGTGGTGGCGCAGCAGCTCGAGCGTGAGCAGCGCGGAATGGCCCTCGTTCATGTGATACTGAAATACCCGGAAGCCGAGCGCGTGCAACATCCGCACGCCACCGATGCCGAGCACAATCTCCTGCTTGAGACGCAGCTCTGCGTCACCACCGTACAACTCGTTGGTGACGAGGCGATCGGCGGGGCTGTTCTCGTCGAGATCGGTGTCGAGCAGAATCACCGGTTGGCGACCGCCCATGTGCCCCTCCATCACGTACAGCCAGCCACCAACCCAGACATCCCGACCCTCGATCGGCACGGTAATCTTGGCCTCGAGTGTCCCCGGGCAGCAGGCACCGGGGTTCCACAGGTCGGGGTGCTCGACCTGCCGGCCCTGGCCGTCGATCTCCTGACGGAAGTAGCCGTGACGGCTCACCAGGCTCACGGCGACGAGCGGCAGCTCCAGGTCGGTGGCCGAGCGCATCATGTCGCCGGCCAGCACGCCGAGACCGCCCGCGTAGGTCGGGACGTCGGCACGCAGCGCGATCTCCATTGAGAAGTAGGCGATGCGCGGCTGATGCAGAAAGGGTCTGAGCATGGCTGCGAGTCACCGGCACGCGTCGGCGCGTGCCTGGCCGGAATTGTCGGTCCTGCAAGTCGTGCTTCTTCTGGTCGTATTCGTCTTTGCCGATCTCGCCACGCGCGTAACGCTCGTTGAGAATGTCGCGCGCCGATCTGACCGGCGGCTGCCCGCGCCGCTCGCCGCCAGCCCGCTGTGGCCGAACAGCCATTTGATCAGCAGCCCAACCGCCAGAAACGGCAGGACCCAGTTAAAGTACCACGTACAGGGCGCTAAAACCCCACCACCATCCAGCTCCACCATCATACCCCCACATCATGACGCGCTCACGGCCATGGGTCCGGGAATGACTGCCGGTCCCGGCGTGCCCGCTCGTGCCATCACGCCAATTAAGGAACATCCGACCCATGATCGCCCTCCGTGTTTGCCGTCGTTGACGAGCTTGACCCGCGTCAACCCGGTTAGTGCGCTGCTCGTTCACCATGGCGACGCGAGCCCTCCAGACAACTGGCGCCGCCAGGGTGAGTCGTGTGTAATCTGCATGACACCCGGTCCCTGCGGACCGCTACCGGGCAACCCCCAGCCGTTGGCGCACCATGACACCGGAATCGCCCCGCGAACTGCTCGCCGACCTGCACAGGCCGTCTGCCTACCCCCACGCAACGGATGGCATCGAGCATCTGCAGACACACATTTCGCATGTATTCCTGGCCGGCGAGTTCGCTTACAAGCTGAAGAAGCCGGTGGACTTCGGGTTTCTCGATTTCACCAGCCCGGAGAAGCGGCGCACGGCCTGTCAGGAGGAGCTGCGACTCAACCGCCGGCTGGCGCCCGAGATCTATCTGGGGGTCGTGCCGGTCTGCCGTGGCGCCGGTGGCCATCGCATCGCCCCTGGCGGGTGCGCGCACGGCGAGACCGAGACGGAAGTCGCAGTGCGGATGCGCCGCATGCCGCAGGACGGGATGCTCGACCGGCTGGCCGACGCCGGCAAGCTCGAACTTGCACACATGGTCGACATCGCCCGCCAGTTGACGGTCTTTCACGCCCACGCCGCACGCGGTCCGGAGGTCGAACAGTATGGCCACCTGGCCTGCATCCGTGCCCCAGTGATGCAGAACTTCGAGCAGACCGCACCGTACATCGGCCTGGTCGTCAGCGCCGAGCGCTGCGACCATCTGCATACCGCGGCCGAGGAGTTCCTGAAACGGCACGCCGACTGGTTCGAGGCGCGAGTGCGCCATCGCCGCATTGTTGACGGCCACGGCGACCTGCACCTGCGTAATATGTGTCTGGTCCACGGACGCGTCGTGATCTTCGACTGCATCGAATTCAACCCTCAACTTCGCGCCGGCGACGTCATGAGCGATATCGCGTTCCTGACCATGGATCTTGACCACCGCCGGCTGCCGGCGCACGGCAACCGCTTTCTCAACGAATACCTGGAGCAGACCCGCGACTACGCCGGTCTGCTGCTGCTCGACTTCTACCAGGCATACCGCGCCTGCGTGCGCGGCAAGGTGCTGTGCTTCGAGACCGGCCGCCGCCCGCAGGCCGCGGCCGAGGCCGCCGAGTACTTCGCGCTCGCCGAGCGCTACCTCGCGCCGCGCCGCGGCGGGCTGCTGATCACCTGCGGGGTGAGCGGCAGCGGCAAGACCACGCTCGCGCGCCAGGTGGCCGCGCCGCTGGGCGCGGTGATGGTACGCTCGGATGCGGTGCGCAAACACCTTGCTGGCATCCCGCTCATCCAGCGCGGCGCGGAGTCCGGCCGGGACATCTACAGCACCGACATGACCGAACGCACCTATGCCGCGCTGCTCGAACATGCGCGCGAGGTCGTGGCCAGCGGACGATGGGCGATTCTCGATGCCGTGTACGGGCGAAGCGGCGAACGCGCTGCGGCAGCGGCGCTGGCGCGCGAACTTGGGGTGCCGTTCGGCATGCTCTACTGCACCGCCCTGCACGAGGAGCTGCGGCGGCGGGTGGCACGGCGTACGGAGGACGGCGTCGATATCTCCGATGCCACGGTGGCGGTGCTGGAGGCGCAGCTCGGCCGATTCGAAGCGCCAAGGCCGGGGGAGGCGGAGATGTTTGAGTGGACGGGGAACGAGGATCCGTCGCACTGGCTGGAGGGACTGAAGGTTGGCGGTTAACGAACCTATCGCGGCCAGAGGGCCGCTCCTACCGGTTCGCGTTGTGATGTGCCTGTAGGAGCGGCCCTCTGGCCGCGATAGGGCGCTACAGCCAGATTGCGTCCCATAACGGGTACTCACCAATGTGCTCCACCAGACCCGCACGCAGCGGGTTGGCGACGATATAACGCGCCAAGTCCTGTATATCCTCCTCACGTCGCACCGCGTGATCGTGATAACCGGCCTGCCATACTTCCTGCCCGTGTGCACCTCGATGCACATTGATACGCCGCGCTGTGTAGGACTTGAACGTGCACATCAGGCGATCAAGCCTCTGGCCGGCCGGCAGCTGTGCTAGCCAGTGCAAATGATCGGGCATGACCACAAAGGCCAGCGACCGAACGCCTCCGCGAACGGCATGACATCGCAACGCCTGCACCACGATCCGTCCGCAGGACAGGTCACGGAACACCGGAACTCGATCCCGGGTAACCGTGGTCAGAAGATAGATGTGGTTCTGAAGCGACGCCCGTCCCTTGCGCAGATCCCTTGCATGCGGCAATACATCATCCATAAGGCCTCCCTGCCTTGCGGCGCACTGTAGGAGCGGCCTCCCGGCCGCGATATCTTTCAAATCGCGGCCGGGAGGCCGCTCCTACTCGCTTCGATCAGGCACAGCAATTCGCTTCGGCGTCCGTGCCGCGGGCGTCGCGATACGCCGTCAAGGCGCCAACTCGACCTGCCTCACTGCCCCATCATCCCGCGCCGCATCCCGCCCGGGCCACCCATGCCCATGCCGCGGCCGGAGCGCATCTGGCGCAGCTGTTCGCGCTGGGCGTCGGTGAGCAGCGCGTCCATGCGGTTGTGGGCGTCGAGCCGGGTTTCGAGCATCTGGCGTTCCAGGGCCTGGATGCCGGCGACGGTGTTGGTGATCGCCTTCACGTCGCGCTTGTCGGCGGCATACAGGTCGCGCAGCCTGGCCTGCTCGTCCTGAATCTTGCCGAGCGTTGTCCAGTTCTTGCGCCGGGCCTCGTCGTGAATCTTGTTGATCTTGCCCTGCTGGTCGGCGCTCAAGTCGAGCATGCCGTACGGGCCCATGCCGCCGCCCATCATGCCCATACCCGCACCCATACCACCGCCCATCATGCCGGGCCCCATGCCCATTCCGTAGCCCATCCCCATCGGGCAACCGCCGGTCACAGCATCGTCGTCGGCCGAGACGGTACCGGCCCCGGCCAGCAATACGGCCACCACGGCGATCCACTGCCACCACGCTGCCTGCTTCATGGTCGATCTCCTTATTGGTTAACGGTCATCAGTACACGACACTGGTCCTGGCCGCACCCGCGACCAGACACACCAGTTTCGACAAGATGGCGGTGGTTGTCGTTGACGGGTATCAAAAAAGCAGCCAGCGACGAATGGTCGACGGGCCAACGAAGCCCGGCACCAGGCCAGGTCGGGCCTGATTCCGCTTGTTTCTACAGCGAGAGAATCCAGGCGATCAGATTGTCGATTGCCGCCTTGTCCTTGGTCTTGATGATCTTGTGCTCGTCTTCCTTGCCCTCTTTCGTCTTGATCTGCACCCCGGTGGTGATCTGCTTCAGGATTATCGCCTGGGCATCCGCTTTACCTTTGTGTTTCCTGGCGATCTCCTTCAGAGACTTGCCTTCTTTTGGCTTGTCCACGCCGTGGCACTTGAGGCACCCCTCTTGCTTGGCCAGTGCCTTGGCGGCCGCGGCATCGACGCCGCTCATGGCAACCTGCGAACAAGACAAACCGGCAGTGACGAATACGATGCTCGTGGTGATGGTCCTGGCTTTCATGTAATGCCTCCATTTCAACTGCGGGACGGGGGTTCAACAGTCACTCGTGTTCATGCCAACCCGTGATCATGGTCTTGTACATGCTCGTGACCTTCGCGCCCATGCTGCCCAGATAGATGTGCGCGATTGCGAACAACAAGATGATTGCCGCCGAGAGGTAGTGCAGCATGGCCACGGTCAGGTGCCCGTCGAACCCGAATATCCTGGGCGGGGAAAATTGCGGGGTGAGGTAGAGCAGGCCGGTCACGATGTTGGCGGGGAGCACCACATACATGATCAGCCAGTAGATCAGCGACTGCAAGGCATTGAAGTTGACTTCCTTGGTCACCGGAAAGGGTTCCGGCTCGCCCTTGAAGGCACCCCAGCA
>Ga0115026_10000019_pt1 | contig 33166 bp, 24 predicted proteins | sample Mud_0915_D1_FD_83878 | JGI IMG/M metagenome (GOLD analysis project Ga0115026, IMG submission 83878) | Wetland microbial communities from Old Woman Creek Reserve in Ohio, USA - Mud_0915_D1 | ecosystem: Environmental > Aquatic > Freshwater > Wetlands > Sediment ...
CCTCTTCAGTATCTCCCGATAATCCTCTTCGTATAATGTCACATATTCCTCTACCTCTGGCCTCGGGCCGACCAAACTCATCTCCCCTTTCAAGACATTAAAAAGCTGCGGCAGTTCGTCAATCTTAAATTTTCTTAATATCCTTCCCACTTTTGTAACCCGCTGATCTCCCCCCGAGGTAATGCGTAATCCCTTTTCTTCTGCATTCACCACCATGGTCCTGAACTTATAAATCATGAATCGCCTGAAGTTCTTTCCGATCCTCTCCTGTCTAAAAAAGATGGGGCCCGTGCTATCAACTTTGATCATGATCGCAGTGACAACAAAAAGGGGCTGCAATAATAAAAGTCCGAGAGATGACAATAAGAGATCAAACAGGCGTTTCATGGTTTATTTTCTGTTAGACGTTACGATATCCGTCACCGACTCGATCACACGTTCCACATCATCATCCGTCATCCTTGCATATATCGGAAGAGAGATGATTCTCTGATAGGTTTCATAAGCAACAGGAAAGTCATCGGGTTGGTACCCGTAGGTTTCCCGATAGTAGGGATGAATATGGAGGGGGATGAAATGGACAGAGGTGCCTATCCCTTTCCGTCTGAGTTCGTCAATAAACTTGTTTCTGTCTATTTGTAGCCGCTCACGGTTCAACCGAATCACGTAGAGGTGCCAGCTGTGCGTTGTCCCTTCTTTCCCATCCACCGCCAAAGGCAGATCAAGTTCGTCCAATTTTTGAAACGCCTGATGATACTTGTCGGCAATCTGGATCCGCCTTCTTAAGAAGGCATCCGCTTTTCGAAGCTGCGCCACCCCAAGGCCGGCCGCAATATCGGTGAGGTTGTATTTGTATCCTGGCGCCACGATTTCATAGTACCAGCTCCCCTCTGCCGTGTATCTCTTCCAAGCGTCTTTGCTGATTCCGTGAAGGCTCATGATTCGCATCCGCTCTGCATATTCTTCATTTTCGGTCGTAATCATTCCTCCTTCCCCTGTCGTGATGTTCTTCGTTGCATAAAAACTAAAACAGGTGATATCTCCAAGGGTCCCGATCATCCTTCGCTTATAAGAGGTGGGAAAGGCATGGGCAGCGTCCTCGATGATTTTCAGGCCATATTTCGACGCCAGCGTCATGATGGCGTCCATGTCACAGGGATAGCCGGCATAATGAACAGGAATGATCGCCTTTAATCTTCTCTCATCCCCGGAGTCGCATCTCTTTTGAACGGTCTCTTCAAGCCGCTCCACGTCTAAATTCATTGTCGTGGAATCGATATCAACGAATATGGGTCTTGCCTTGAAGTACCGGATCACTTCGGACGTGGCTGCAAAGGTCATTGGGGAAGTGATAATTTCATCTCCCTCCCCAATCCCAATGGCTTCGAGGGCCAAGTGTAATGCGGCAGTGCAAGAATTCACGGCAATGGCATGTTTACATCCGATATATTCAGCGAATTCTCCCTCAAATAATTTTGCCTTGGGCCCTGTCGTGACCCATCCCGACTTAAGGACATCAAGAACTTCCCTGATTTCTTCCTCTTCGATGACAGGAACTGCAAAGGGAAGAAAATGATCTGAAAAAGTTGTTTTTTCCATATTTACCTGCTCAATGTTTCGAACCATCTCAATTTGAGCCGAAATGGCCTACTGAACAAACGAATGATAAAACCCATTCCAAAGCTGATGTGAATAAGAAAGACTGCAAAGATCAACCCCGGCAAAAGCCTCCAGCTTAGCTTGTAGGCGGATTGAAATGAAAACAATCCAACGGCCAAAAAGTAACTTCCTGAAAAGAACAAAAATCCATAAAGGCCATAAAGGGTGAGAGGGATGAGCAAACCTAAAGTCACAAAACTCAATACGAGGACGGCCGGGAGAAAGTGTCTCAGGGATGCCTGCTGAGGATGCTTCTTGATCACACTGACCTTCCAGTAACCATATTGCATGAATTGTTTGAAAAGATGCCAAAAGGAGTTCCTGGGATAGTATTGAATTTTGATCCTGCCGTCTTGGATTATCTTTCCTCCTCTTTCTCGAAGCCGGAAGGATAATTCATCATCTTGATTCCTTACCATTGTTTCATCATACATCCCCACCTCTAAAAGACGCTTCCGCTTAAAACACCCTCCGTAGACCGTGTCTGTTTCTCCGATGAAATCGCCGCGATCCCGCAATGCCCCGCCCATGGCGATACGGCTTTTATAAGCCAAGGCGACAGCCTTCTGTGTATACGTATTGCCAAATTCAGGAACCAGGACGCCTCCCACATTGTCCGCCCCTGTTTTTTCACTCAATGCCACTAGATCGCATAGATAGCTCCTGGGGTGAATACACCTCGCATCTGCTCTCACAATATATTCTCCCTTTGCAACCTGAATCCCTAAGTTCATCGCACGGGGGACAATTTTGCCCGGATTATCGATCACCACAAGATCAGAGAATTGGCTCTTGAGCTGGAAAAGAAGCTCACGCGTTCCATCGGTGCTCATCCCATCAATGACAATGACTTCAAAGCCTCCCGGAGGTCGATCAAAACTGCACACATTATTGATACATCTCTCGATCGAGTGAACTTCGTTCCGGCACGGGACTAACACAGACACTTTTCTTCCATTTTCCATAAGTTGCCGATCAACCGCCTCCCGTAGCCTTCCGGCCACACCAAAATGGGAATGCAGCCATCAGGATGAAGCCATGGCTCGTCATGAACTTAACAAAGACACATATAACGGCCTTTTCCCCCCTGGTCCTCGTTCAATGACCGGCACGGTTTTGATACGAATGGTCACTCCCGGTAAATCATGCCTTAAGTTCTTGAGAATTTGTTCGCCATCAGTTTTGCTATATCCTTTCGCAGGAACGACGCACACGGTAAACAAGTCCGGGGCTTCTTGAATGAGCTGCCACTCCGCCACACTCGATACACCATACATTTCGTCTCCCAAAATCCCAAGACGACGTCCGTTTGGCAAAACGAAGACGTCCCCGGTACGACCCTCAATCGATTTCAACACCGGCAAAGGGCTTCCGCATCGACAGGGTTCATCGCTTAAAACTCCGCGGTCGCCTAGCCGGTACCTGATCAAAACATGCGCATCGTTGAGCAAACCCGTACAAATAATCTCTCCTGCCGTGCCCACGGGGACAGGCTTTCCACCGTCGTCCACGACCTCTAATACCCCGTAATCCGGGCTAATGTGCATGGATCCCTCCTGGCATTGTGCCGCGAACACGCATATCTCCGTACAACCGTATTGGTCGAAAACCTGACAACCAAAAGCCTGCTCGATCACACGTCGTTGATGCGAGTGTAACACTTCACCGCTGGTCACTGCAGTTCTGAATTGAAAACCGTTCTCCTCTGTATCCAAAATGTATTGCGCAAGTGCCTGCAGCGCAGAGGGATAACCCATGATGGCGTGGTAGGGGCGTTTCTTTATCTCCTGGCAATAATGCGATAAATAAACAGGAGACAGATGAAATACAGACATATAAAGCTGTTGATGAACATAATTGTACCACCAGAACGGTGGATGCGTTCGGGATGGCGGCGCCACGATTTGGATCCCCAACATCACATAAGGCTCACGACCAAAAACGATGCCCGCTGCCCTCCGGCACCGTACGTCAAAATAGGCATAGTGACGTTGAAGGACTTCCGGGGTTTTAAATATTTTAACCGGAGTTCCGGTGGATCCGGTGGTACGGTCAGAGATCAATGTTTTGGGGTTGAGACGCTCATCCACAAGTGGCACTGGGTCTTCGCGAAGCTGGCTCTTTTCAAGAATGGGTAGCTTGGGGAGGTCTTGAACGGTTTTGATATCCTCCGGGGACAAACCGAGCTGGCTCAATCGTTCCCTATAGTATGGAATGTGTTTGACGGCATGACGGATCAAGTGATGGAGTTGCCTGCTTTGGTACTCCATCAGCCGTTCCTTCGACCACGTGTTTCTTTCAAGAACTTCAGACACGGTTTGATGATATAACCGGCCGTAGCGGCGGCGATGGAGTTTCCAGCCGTAGAATGTGGCCGCCAGGTTACCTAATGCCGGCACTGCCCAAACGATCCGTTCTGCTAACTTTGCCATCACTGTCGCCGGAATGAAAACGTATGGACTGCTGAGCTATTCGATGGACCCTTCATGCAAAATTCTTACAGAGTAACGCCATCAAGGTGATTGGGCCGGAGGCGGATCAAGGGGTGTTGGGAGGCCCGCCCATCCATTCAAATCCTCCATCTTTGTTGAATCGCATTTTGTAGCTGCCTACCTTGACGAGAAAATGGTCGCCTTCCGCTGCAACCGTCGCATCATCTGCTATCACCTGTTCGGCGCCCTTGTCGGAATCAACGGCCTGCATGACATGGAGAAAGACAGCCTCGGTCGCCTTCTGCTTTGGAACAACCGCAATCTCGCTGCCCGATAAACTGACCGAGGCACTGAGCGGCAGCAACCTCTTGACCCACAGTGCCCCTCCATGGCCATTGGTTATTCTAAGGACGTTGTGGCCCAGATCCGTCGGGGAGGCAGCTGGAACAACAACCCACTTCTTTTCAATATCCTGCTTGGCAGTGATGACATGATCAAAGATGACGAAAATATCTGGCTTGATATAGACCAATTCTCTCGTAAATTTTTTCAGTTGGGTAGGGTCATAGGCGTGGGTCGCATCTCCTTTGACATAGTCATAAGCCTTATGACTTTCAAAGGCCCAAATGCCTGGACCCACGTCGTACTTTGAGCCAGGAGAATAGGCCTGAGCACCCTGGGCCACGGTGGGATACCCCTGAACGGGTCGCTGATATTGCCCGCCGATGTAAATCGTATTCTTGTTTCCTTTGATTAACCACCCCCTGCGCATTATATGGAAGGAATTCTGCGAATAGGGATTCAGGTCGCTCCAGTGGTAACGCTGACAGATGAAAAGGGCTGCCAAATCCTTTGAAGAGGTAAATCCAGAACGCATGGCCACCCACCCCAGCTTGGCAAAATGGCGAGTCCCGCACCCCAATTGCTCAGGTGTTCTTGGATTCGGATATTTCTCTTCAAACATCAGCTGGTCAAACATGTCATAGGAGCCTTCATTAACAAATTCATCCGGCAACTTTTGATTCCTGACCCAGCCGATCAGTTCCCCTGCCCATCGATCGTAAGGGTCCGACGAAAATCTCCTCCGCGCCTGTGAAAAAAGCGGTCCGATCCACGTATATCTTTCTTCCTTATCGGTTTGAGGTCCGATCGGGACATAATGGCCGTCGGGATAAATCATGTGGTTCAAGAACTCCCCCGCGTATTTTAAGAAACCCGTGTTATAGAGCGAATTTGCAAAGCTTTGGCCTGTAGCGGTATAGTGAGCATAAAGCAGGGGCGCCACACTGTAGGGCAGCGTATCGTTCTGAGAACCCTCAGAACCGCTCCCATAGTATCCCCATGATGGAAACTCATCGATGTGACAAAGACCACTCTGCCAGCCTCCTGTTCCCCCCTGCTCATTCAGGGTCGGGATGATCTTGCCAATCCAGTAGACATCAAAATCATTCAGATATTCCCTAGCCTTACGATTGTTTTCAGCGCTGATCCCCTTCCCGTCGGGCTCATAAAGTGCCATTCCGATAACCGGATAAAAATATTTATAAATTTGGTCGGCTCTGCCCAGCAATTGCCCCTTGCCTCCGCAATCGGCTTTCATCATTTCAGCCAGCTTGATCAGCCTATTCTGAAGATCCACTCTGTCGGCATTCGAAAGGACCGGGGTGGTGCCGTTTGAATATTTTCTGTTGACAAGCCAATCATATCCGGCTGCTCCATGTAAGGCGGTGTGTGCCCCCACATAGCCATCCCACTCATCCACGGCAGATAGAAGTTTTGCCCTTGCATCAGACAGAAGCTGATCTTCTGTGAGCCTCGGGTTATAAAAATGTCCACTTGACCAAGGGACTGTGAGCGGTAGTCTCCACACGCTCTTCCGGGCGATTCCCTCTGCTGCCACAATCGTCCATAAATATCGTCTCCCGAGAGTATTCTTGCCTGTTTTTCCGTAGATATAAGTGTCAGCAGCCTCTGACACACAAGAGAATTCATCTTTCATGTCATCACACGATGGATCCTCTGGATCACAAGCGGAACCATGGGCAATTCTCCATGCAAAAGAGCCAAGATTGTTCTTATCCAAATCCCAAGCGCCACGCAACCAAATCCTTGGATGATCACGAACAATTAAGTTTGCAGTCGTTGTCTTTCCTGAGCGAATCTGCTTCTCTATTTCAGAGGAATAATCTGCCGTGGCCGAGAATTCCCGAGCTGAAGTGATTTCAGGTTTAAACAACGTGGATAATGTGCTAAGTAATGTTATGGAGATAATAAGAGAAATTACTCTACTCATTGCCTTTAAACCCTTTCTATCTCTCCGTAGCTAAGCTACTTAAGAAATTGTTCAAGAACGAAGCCCTCGGGGGCCGTTCGAGTAGCCGAACCCCTTTCACTCGTGCTCATAGGCACCAATATCGCATGCTGACCCTATGGGTCTTTGTCTTCCGTTTCTGTCAGTGGTGACTTTGGCCAAAGACTCACCCTTTCCAATGGCGGCACTGCCCGTGGCTAGCCGAAAGTCACGGATGGCTGAATTCGCAAAACGCGGGTTCCCCATTACAGGAGACGAATCACGAACCCCCGCTCCAATAGAGGTTGGATCCCAATACAAGTTTTTTCTGACAGTCAGACGGGTCACGTTGCCGTTGGAATAGAGGTGCGGGGATCTTTGACCCGATAGTATATTATTGATGATGGTGATGTTCTCGGCCCGTTTATCCAGGTCCATCCGGATACCCTCTCCGGGATTTCCATGAAGGGTATTATTATAAACTTCGATATTCTTAATCCACCCGTCGCCTTGAAATCTAATGCCGCCGGTCCAATTATTCAATATTAAATTGTTTCTGATCAGCACACCGTTTATCTCGATGGGAGGTTCGGAATAGTCTCCCCCGGAGATGACGATTCCGGATCGGCTTTGTGAACCATCGATGAGGTTGTTTTCGACCAACAAATTCGTTATTTTTGGATATTGCTCTCCGGATGAGTCGTATTTGTCTTCGTCATAGATATGGACCGAATATTTTAAAGTATTCCTGATCTCATTTCCACGAATGACATTCCCGTTGCCATGCATAAGATAAATCGCATAATAAGCTGGATCGAAGGTATTTCCCTGGATGAGCCCATCATGACAGCAAAAATAGATTGCGACATCTGAGGTGGAAAACTTATTGTTTAAAATCTCTATATGATGACTATACCTCCAGCGATTTCTTTCTTGATGGCGAACGACGATGGAGAAGTTTCGGAATTCAACGTTTTGAACCCGAACATACTGCGATTCAATAACAAGTCTCTTGCCCGTGATGACCGGGCTTTCGTTCGGGTATCTGTCAATCGTCAGGAAAGCGCCCGGTGTTCCGCCCTGTCCGGTATACCAGATATTGTTCGCTTGATGGACTCCCCCCCGCAGAACAATGGTGTCCCCGGGGAGCCCTCGCTCCAGAGCATGCCCCAAAGCATCGAGGGGATCATCGATGGTTCCGCTCCCGTTAGGCCGGCCACCGCTTGATGCGACGTAAATCTGTCTTGCCGCGGCTAGATTTCCAAAACAAATGAGGATCGTGAGGATAAGAAGTATTTGCCCGAAACCCATATCTTACTTTCCCATTTCACTCTGGTTCAAAACCTTTGAAAGGATAACCTCGAAGACTCACCCGTTGCACGCTTGCCGGCTTTCGTCGGCCTGGTCCACTTCCGAATGTGGGGAAGATTCCCCGTCGATCCCCCCACGCGGTTCCTCGCCGGTAAAACGGTAATACTGATATGGATGCCTGCTTCGGATGTACGTGGACAACAGCCGCAGGAGCCAGACCCTGGTCGGGATCCGGACAAGCTGAAACCCAAGCCGGTTTTTGTAGCTGGTGAGGCCCTCTTTTTCCGGCATCGCTAAACCGGCACATATCTCTCGAGCCACACCGCTCCGCCGATAGACCTGCGCCGTCTCAAACCACAGCGCCGTACTGAGATGCAAGGGGAAGGCTTCGGGGGAGACGTGAAATTCCCAGATGTACACGCTTCCCTCCACAACCCAGGACGTTGAATATCCCAGCAGCTTGTCCCCTGCCATGCCCGCTAGAACGAGGCGCGTCGGATCAAGGACATTCCGTTCAGCATCCGCAAGGTATCTCTTCACCGGGGCCGCTGTCCTGTGCCTCGTACGGGCCAGCCAGGAGCACATCACTTCGTAGCCCTGGTCTCGAAAGACTTCCGGACGGTTGATGTGAACGATCCTCACATCGTTCCGTCGGAACTGCCTCAACTCACGCCTGGTCCTCGACGGAAGCCCGCTGATGTCGTAGGCTTCGACGTCCGTAATCAGATGCATTGGGATGGCGCCGTTGGCACCGTCACTTTCCGTGTGATGCAAGGCGGCCCGGTACCCCCAGCAAAGCGAAGCCGGTTTCCTCACCTCCTCGGCGGTGTGTCGAGAGAGCCAATGAACCCCGTCATAGAGGCCAGGGAGGACCTCCAGCCAATATCGTCCGTGAACCATGCGTACCTTGCCGCCTTCGCTCGAGAGCCGCCTTGCCAGCTGCTCCTCACTGAGTGGTACGACGACTGCTTTCGAGGCATCGGGATAGTTGTAATGTGGGCTCATGAAGGAAAGAAATTGTGATCAGGAATCGATCTCGGACCCATCCCATAAACAAAACATCAATGGGCCCATCAAGACCCTCTGGTCCAAGAACAACGCTTCTGTTATTTTTGACAATCATGCTCCAATTTTACTTCTTATAATTTTCATATGTCCTATGAATATCATCCGAGATGACGTCCCAACTGTATTTTTTTTCCATAAGCTCTCTCGCCCTCGTCCCCATCTCTCTTGCAAGGCGCTCATGGCTTAACAGATAAACGATCTTCTCTGCAAATTCTTTAGGATCGTCAGCGATCAAAATATTCTCCCCCGGGGCCACATCAATACCTTCTGCGGCAGTGGTGGTTGCCACCACCGGTTTCCCTTGGGCCATCGCATTTAAAACTTTTATCTTCGTTCCGCTTCCGATTCTGATCGGAGCGATAAAAACAGACGCCCTTTGCACAATCGGCCTGATGTCAGGCACAAAGCCTAATGCCTGAACGCTATGATCCTCTGACGCCTTGTTCCTAAGCGTTTGAGTTGGCCCTCCGCCCGCGAAATCAACCGTGGCCCCCGGAACCTTATCTTTAACAAGAGACCATATTTTCTGAATGAAAAAGTCAACAGCATCGGAGTTGTACGGGCCGGTCATTCCCCCGACCCATACCAGGTGATCTTTCTTCACCTCCGCAGACTCGGGCTTGAAATAACGCGTATCCACTCCGTTAGGAATCACCACAAAATTATCATTCCCGCAAAGGCCCTTTAAATAATTCTTATCATATTCAGAGACGACAATACATCGATCGAATTTCGGGCAAATGCCCTGCTCAAAAGCTCTCAGCTTTAAGTATTGGTAGAATAAGAAACTTTTGAGGAATAGATTCTTCTCGATCTGCATCCACCTGTAAATCCTTAAGGATTCAACATTGTGGTTTGTTAGGATCACTGGGGTATCTTTCAAGATTCTTCTATATAACCCTAACGCCAGCATATCCATGTGGACCAAGTCGATGGAATACTGATCCAATAGCTGTTCAACTCGCTCCCGGGCCTCTTGGGTAAAATATCTCCGTGCGATGAGCGGGTATCTTGAAAATAAGTTTTTACACGCAAGCAGCATAAAAGATTTGTTGTATCCCGTCTTACTCACTTCATAAATGTCGACCGTCTCACAAAACCTTTTGATCTCGGGGATATATTTGAATTCCCTTTTGTCCTGGGCAAAACCTACAAAATAGATTTGATGCCGCTTTGCGAGAATCTTCAGGACGTTAAAGGTTCTTAAATGATGCCCGCCGTCCGGGGGATAGGGATTTTCAGTCGATAAAAATAGTATCTTCATGATTCTCCAGTTAGAGTTCTATCCGATACACATATCTATATAATCTGCGATAGCTATTCAAGCCAATGATCCTCTTGACGGCCCCTTTTAAGGCTTCGGTGGTTCGGGTAACCAGCAATTGCGCCGGATTCGGATCAATGAGTCCCCTAAATGTCTTCAACGGATAAGTATCTTTTATGTGTATCCTGCCAAATTGGTATAATTCATTTTTTCTTCTCCTGGTATTCGACAAGGAAGTAAAAATTCCTTGATACCCTAGCTGCTTTGCAACATGGATGACTCTCTCATTTGAGCTGCCAAAGGGCAGACTCAGGTATTTTACGGGCCCTCCTATTCTATCTTCTATGACTTTTCTTGAAGTCTCGAGTTCATAGGTAATTTGACCTTCGTCGCATCCCCCAAGCATGGGATGACTCATCGTATGCGATTGGATCGAATGGCCCTTCCGATACAGGATGCCCAGTTGATCCCAACTCATGTATCCATCTTTCGATATATTATTTACGGTCACGAAAAAAGTTGCTTTATATCCATACTTTTCCAGGATCCTCAAAGCAAACAGATAGTTCCCTATGAACCCGTCGTCAAACGTAAGAACGACTTTTTGAGCGCGATCTTGTCCTTCAGCAAATAGATCGTCGGCCGGGACGACCTTCGTATTGGCTCTATCCGATAGAAGAGCCATCTGTCCTTCAAACCGTTTTGTCAGCAGGGAATCCACGGGACTCATCCTTCTGACTTGTTTCGTCCTTTCAGGAAAATCAGTCACCTCGTGGTATAGGAGTATCCGGTGATTCATCTATGGGGCTCCGAAGTCTCCCAGCCCGTTTGGGCCAGGGTGAGAGGTGAAGGTGCACTTCTTAAGACCGACCCGTAATCGCATGACGAAACCTTCATTTTTGCCTTTACCCTGAAACCATCTCCTTACTTTCCAAGGAATCGCTCACTGGGACCTCAGACATCAAAACCTCTCTATCCACTAAACCCCAAACAATCCAGAAGTAATCTCCTAATACAAAATAGGACCACCGATCGCCAAACATGTTCGTAATGATGAAAGCGACGGTGCATCCTAAAAACCCGAATCCAAGCCCTTTTTGAAACGGCGTCACACCTCTCTTAAACAATCTCTGCCCGCTTCTAAGTGCCATGAAAAATGCGAGCGCGAGCAACGAAAGCCCGATGACCCCTTGTTCACTCAATATTTTCAGGTATAAATTGTGAGTGTTCTTAATCTCAGATTTTTCAGGAGTGGACAATTCAAACCCCCCGAAGCCGACCCCAAAAATCGGGTTCTTTTCAAACAACTTCACCGCATGATTCCATAAGTCCAATCGAACAGCGACTGAGCTCTCAGGCCCCCTGGGCCCGCCACTTGTCATTTTGATTCGATCCACTACGGACGAAGGGAGCAAGGTCTGCCAGCTGATAAAAAGGATGATAGCCAAAATCAGTAAGCTCCTTTTCTTGACGACCCCAAAAAACACCAACACCCCAAGGGCGGCCGCGTAGGCCCCCCTTGAGAACGAAAAGAGAAGAGGATGAAGCCCGAAAGCAACGGCTGCTAAAAAGAATAATCTTCGCCATTTAGCCCTATCAAACAATAGGAGCCCCAGAAATAACGAACAATAGGAAACGATAAAAGCAGCAAGGTGATTTGAATTCAGCTTAACTACCTCAAAGGGGCCCGCAAATCTACTTTCTTCAGCATAAGAGATCCCGGCGGTAAAAGACCGAAGGCTCTGGACTGAGATAAATAATACTACGGCCGCCATGATCATGATCACCATTCTATGTTGAGCCTCATCCTTTGAGATATTCAGACCCAAGTAATACATGAAAATCATCACGGCATAGCTCTTCCATTCGACGAGCAATGCATTTCGCGTCGTAATGGGGGCCGGCAGGGAAAAGTTCGCGCTCGTATTCCAGAGGGAGATGTAACTGACCAAGAGAAGCACGCCGACAAGGGCGGTGTTGTATGTGAATACAATTTTCTTTTTCTGAACAAGAATTCCAATCAAAACAGCGATAAACAACATATCCAAATACTTCGTCCCCATTGGATAAACATAAAACTTGTAGAAGATATTCGGCTGAGGGATCAGGGCAACCATTAAAAAGAAACCCCACTCCGCTCTCCTGAAGATGGTCGGGATGCAGGTCAGGATCCCGCCGTAGTATAAAACGGGGACAATGATACTTCTAATGATGCTGATGAAAAAAGTGGCAATGCCCATGGTTCGCTCCTATCTTCTGTGACTCATGACTTTACAACATCCTGGAGGTCGGATAGCTTCATGTTCACTTTGCTCAAAACCCTTTCTACAATTTCGATATTAACCTCACATTCCTCAAGCCGGTTCATCGCTTCCTCTCGGGTCATTAAACCCCACCGAATATTTTTACTAAATAAATCATCCTTTTCGTTGGCGCCTATGACCTTTTGAAATAAGTAGTTCTTTAAAGAATCTATTTCACAATCAAACCGCCACGGCGATTTGTTATCCTTCGCCTTTTCCCATCCGATCTCTCTCAGACATTCATTGATCTCTCTTTCACGATAAGGATGAAAATAGAAATACCCTAATTTAGTAATATCCGGGTATTTCCACTCTAAGTACGCTGTATTACCGTCTAAAGACAAAAATGTATGAACTGCAGGAATGAGGTTACACGCCTTAAAATACCGCGCATTACTCATCGTTTTTCCTCCAAAATTGGTAATAAACGATTTCCACGAGAAATGACTTGTTGCCCCTCGGCCTCCTCTCGCTTCTATTTTGAACGTCGTGGCCTCATTTGGATTAGAGCCGTCGATGATGAATCCGATTCGATTTCTTCTTGCAGTCCTAAAAAATTCCAGGTACATGGGTTTACAGGCCAAACACATCAGTCCCATGGTTGCCAATTCAGGTTTCTTCAGCCATGCCTTCAGGTTCGCCTTGAAACTTTTCGCATGCCTATCGTGTGGATGCTTGAATGTAACAAGATCTGCCTTAATCGTTTTCGTTAAATGATCGACATTGACTTTTGTCTGCGAGGAAGAAAAGGGGTTGTCATAATGGACGCACAATATTTTGAGCTTTTTGCTCAGTTCCCATGCCACATAAGAACTGTCCCTCCCCCCACTGATAGGGACAAGGGCATCATATTTCGATCCGTTTTCGACCCTTTTGCGGACGGCTTCGTCGAGAAATCCGCGGAATTTTTCCCCTTTTAGACTGTAATTAATATCAATTTTACTCTTATTTTTATCGTATTCCCTGCAATAATTACATACACCGTGTTCATCAAAATTGATATAAGGTATTGTCCCCGGAAGAATGCACCTTGAGCAACGTATAGACATCTTTTGTCCTCCTTTTATCGTGATCAATACTCCTTACCTAGCCCGCCATCAATAATTCTTTTTATATTTTCTCTGATTTCGTTTTCTTTAAATAGAACGGCCAGTGCAACTAAAACCATACCCGCCATCACCTTTAGGATGAGGTTCATCCAAATCACCCCGGTATTAATTTGGGTGACGACAAGAAACATGATGCACGACACGCCGATATAATAGAGAAGGCTACCCAGTTCAATCCCTATCCTAAAGTATCGTCTCGATACGACAATCATTAGAGTTGTCGACACGATAATCGATACTAGTCCTGAAATACTAGCTCCTATAAATTCCAGTCTTTTTATCAATATTAAGTTCATTCCAATGTTGATGGGGATCGATGAGAATTCTATGAGAAACATAAGCATGGTCTTCTTCTTTAGATAAAAGCTGGCACCAAACACCACATTCAGAGTCCCAACAAACGATGCGAGAAGAATCAGTGGAGAAAATGTTGCTGCCACAGCGTACTTCTCTGAGGCAAGCACGATAATAAGTTCTTTTGAAACGGCTACATATCCAAACCACATAGGGAGGATGGCTATCAGTAAGTACTTTAGACACTTTTGCATAAAGATCTCGGTTTTTTCTTTTCCCTCTTCTCCATAAATCTGAACAGAAATTGGCACCATGGCATACGATAATGAAAATATAACGATATTTGCTATGTACATAGCGATACTTTCTCCGACGGTATAAGTTCCTAACGCTTCCTCCCCCAGAAAAGCGACGACAAGAAACCTATCAGAATAATTCTCTAACAAAAACGCTAATTCAGATAAAAACAGTGGAAATCCAAACTTAATCATCTTCAAATGAAGTTCCCCCGATATCAACGAAGGGGTGACCTTATAATTTTTGAAAAACCAGCTGAAGAGAATGACGGCCATGATAATTTCTGCCGTAACCATTCCAATAAAATATCCGTAAAATCCTCGAAATAACCAAATCAGAAATATGAGCGACAGTCCGACCCCTAAGCTTCTCCCCACGATGTCCAACACATTAATCAATATGGTTCTGTCATTGACCCTTAAGAAGCGGGAAACAATAATATTCAACGGATTGATAAAAAGATATGAAGCCATAATGAGGAAGCAGGCAGCATAGCCCTTACTAATTTCCAAATGGTTTTTAAAAATCAGGAATAGGAGTACGTAGGCTAAACTTGTAAACCCTGATAGAACAAGGCCTCTCGATAAAACGGTTGATGCAAATTCTGACTTTTTTTCTGGATCCTTGCTGTACTCCTGGTAAAACCTGATGATTCCATCCGATAATCCTGCCTTTGCAATAGCGATCCCAAAAAACATGATGGTTGTTATCAAACCTAATATGCCATACTGTTCCCTGGTCAACACCCGAGTGAAAATTGGGAAAGTGATGAAGGAAAACAGTTGTACGGCAGTCATCCCAGTAAAAAAATGACTGAACTGTTTTATGAATTTTCGGAAAGGATGCATTTTAAATACCTAGGGGTCCAGTTGCGGGGTATGAAGAGATGAAATCATCTGACACCTGAACCCGTAGATGAATCACGCCTACCGTTTTTGATTATCCGAAGATTCTATTAACGAAATGGTGAACCATCAGTTGAAACTCTGCCATCGGCAAGTCGGCGCCAATTCCATACCGCCTTAGCTCCATGACAGGCGTCCTCCGATCATTTGGCCCTGAAATCGTCGTCACGGCGATCTGGATACCGCAGGTTTTAAGATCCTGAATCGTCTTGCTGTTATAATCTTCCGCTCGACCATTCGGGTAGGCAAAATACTTGCATGGCTGTCCGGTCAGTTCATAAACCGCATCGGTGGACTGTCTGATCTCGTTCTCCCGTTCTCCATCTGAGAGATGACTCAAGATTGAATGATGATGGGTATGGGCGCCGAATTCGATGAGACCGGAGGCAGCCATTTCTCCAATCGCCTTTTTGTCCAGCATGCGGAAAGGAGAATCCATCGCTATGGAGCAATCCGGGTCATCACCCAACTCCGATGTCATCCTGCGGATGGCTGCCATGAGCTTTGGATGTTCAAGCTTTTTCAAACTCTCTTGGATAGCGGTTGACGCTTTCGCCTTGAGATCTGACCGCGACAGGTCGAACTTAAAGCCATTCCATTCGATATGCGTCCTTTGTGTCTTGGAGAGTGCAAGGTTAACCCGACCATACCAAACTGTATCGTCTGTATTAATCAATCCGGTCGTAAGAAAAATAGTCGCAGGGATCCCTTCCTCCCATAATATTGGAAAAGCCACATCAAAATTGTTTTGATATCCATCATCAAAAGTAATCACGGCCGTGGGGCGTTTGATCTCTCCCCTTCCCATACGGCGAACACCCTCTGAAAGAGAAACGATTTCAAAGTATCTCTTAAGATACTCAATTTGGAGGTGAAAAGAATGTTCGTCTATAAAACACCAGTCCTCAATGATAAGGGGTTCTTTAATGATGCCATGGTACATGATCACAGTCAGCTGATCCCGATAGGCTAAACGGTGAAATAGCTGAGGTATTCCTGTTTTAGCTATGAATTTAGATCCTAAACGATAAAAGCTTCGTAGCATTGGGTAGCATTGGAAAGAGTGCTTTACGAGCCTAAGGCAAGGCCGGTTTATATATCTTTTGAATTCGAGGAAGGGTCCGTCCAACCATCGCATGAAAGTAGTAAGTCATCCTATTCATGAGATTATCTTTTCTGACAATGAGCGAATAGTCCTTGCGATAAGTCTTGGTCCAATAAAATTTATATTCTTCACTTCCGCGTAAGAAGTCGAACTCCTTACATCCTTCTTTAAAGGCCTTTTCGATAATGAGCGAAAATAAAACAGCCCCCGCGCTCTTTTTCTCTCCTTCGTCGGACAATCCCGCTTGGAAATAGTAATATTTCTGGTTGTGCTTGAAACAATAATATGAAACAAGGGGTGGAGATTCCATGTGCAAACAAGCGAGGACGACTTTGTCCTTTTTTAATAAATCATGAATGGCTCTGCTGTGAAATCGGTATAGATTCTCTCCCCCAAAATTTGTCTTTATCCCCTTTCGCTTCGCCCTTTCGTGATGCAGAGCGAATAATTCCTGAACGTGCTTCTCGAGTTCTTCATCAGAGCGAACCGTTTTCAGCAGAGCCTTTTCCCTGTTCATCAAGATCTTTCTCTTCCTTAATAAGGTTTGCCTTTTTTTTGATGAAAAAGACTTCAAATACCCATCAAAGGTTTTATCCATCACAAGGTATGGACATCTCGCGCTGGGAATCGAAGTCATCACGATCCCGTTCTGCCCCGGACGGGCAGAGGCCAAATATTTCTTGATCATCGCATCTTCGTGAACCCCATCTAACCTGATCAGATCCCAATCTCGGTCATGCCGATTCAGGTAATTCAACACGGCTTCCGGGAATGAATGTCCGTATTCTTTCCTGGTGATGATATCCAGGTGATCGGGGTAGGTCTCTAGGGAAGAGCAGAATCTAATGATATTTCTTCTGAAGTTTCCAAAACTCGTTTGCTTTTGAAGGTAAAAAGGCGCAATGCCTATTGTCTCACCCATGGAATTCTTGCCGCGCAAAAGATAAAGCTCCCTGTTTCCATCCTTGAAGACGTCCCACCACGCGTACATCCATTCCCACAGAAGAAATACTTCATTGGTCACGCTTTCCTCCAGCAGGGAGTTCCACTCTTCTCGCATATTCCCGAACTCGCCTTCAGACACTTTATCGATGGCGATATTTTCTATCATTTTGAAGTTGTCCGCCGCTGTCCCATCCCAGTCTTGAAGTCTCAACCGGGCAGGCCGGGAGAGATGTTTCCCCTTGAGTTGATGACCTGTTCAAAAAGATTTTCGTAATTTCTTAACATGACGTCCTGGCTGAATTTCTCTTCGACTCGTTTTCTCCCGGCTTTGCCAAGCCTTAACGCGACCTCTTTATTCTCCAAGAGGGACAGGATAGCGCCTGCAAGTGCATCCCCGTCAGCCGGAGGAACAAGCAACCCTGTCTCTCCAGGAACAACAATTTCCGGATTTCCTCCCACTTCCGTGGCCACGACCGGTTTGGAAGAAGCCATGTATTCCAAAATCACATTAGAGAATCCTTCGCTCAGAGAGGCAAGCACAGCCACATCAAAAAGTGAGATGAAATCTGCTGTGTCCCTTCTTCCCCCGATAAAATGCAAATTTTTGACAATCCCCATCGTCTCCCCGTATTGCTTGAGTTCGGCGATTGAAAAACCAGGCTTTCTCGCATCATACCCAACCACGACAAACTCCACATCCGGATGGTGCTTATGGATAATTGAGGCAGCGTGTACAAAATAGTGGTGCCCCTTAATTCTCCGCATGTTGGCAACAACGCCCACAATGGGGTGTTTGGGATCAATTTCCATCTTGTCCTTGAGCGCGTTTCCGCCGTTCGTTTTTCCATACTCCTCGACGTTGATCGCATTGTAAATCGTGACAATTCTTTTTTCTGGAAACCAATGACGCTTTACGACTTCTTTCTTGACAGCGTCCGACACAGCAATCACCGAGTCGAAGTATCTTCCCAGGATTCTATACGCAAGTCCATGCCGGCGTCTGGTTTTGAAGCTCATATCTCTCCGGCTTGAAATCACAGGAATACGACAAAGACGCCCGAGCGCCAGACCGTAGAAGTCAGAGCTCTCGTGGTATGTCACGATGAGGGAGATCTTCTTCTCCTGGACCAGTCGTCTCAGAAAAGCTAGATTTTTAAGCCCTCCGGCGGTATAGATCCCGACTTCGTTGAGTTCGATGATAGAGACGCCTGGTTTCTTTATGTTTTCCGCTAGTTTCACGGACGTGAGACATGCGACGTGGAGCTCGAACCTATCCTTGTCAATGCCGGCAAGAAGCTGGTTGATATTTCGTTCCGAGCCCCCCATGCCGCCAAAAATATCAGTCAATAACAGTATCCCTTTTCTTTTGTCCACGGACGTCATTTATTGATGCACTTTCAAAGATGGATGTGTTTTCAACCAGGCTTCAATTCTTCTGGCCAAGAGAATAGGAGTGATGCGACTCTTTCTTCGATAGACGATGGTTCGAACTGTTTCTCTCTTTCCGGTCGCCCAATCGAGCTTGTGTTGTTGCCCATCGCCGTTCGAACGAAAACCGAGGAGATCACATTCGTCATAGTTTGTGCCGAACAGGGATTTCAGTATCTCCGTCCGGAGGATGATCCCGGGCGAATAGGCCGCGTACTCCGGATGATAGGCGATGTGTCTCTCATACTGTACCCCACCAAATTTGTACATGACGGACCCGGCAATATCCTTGTCTCCCAACTTGAGTAGATAGATCGCAACCTGGTTTTTCCTACTTAAATCTACCACCAGGTCTTCATAAAACGTTTTGTGCATGAGATCCCTTGCAATTCCTAGGTTTGCACCTTGCTTCCAGCCTGATTGTTCGATCCCAATAAACCGCTTTAACCCCTCTAAAACTTCGTCTTCGTTTTCGATGCATTCGATTCTGCATATCTCTGGAAGCCCACGGAGTCTCTTTGCTCTGTTTCTCCAATTACTCCTTACCTTGGCATTAATTCTGTTGATATAGCTTTCCCAATCTCCGATCAGTGAAATATAGTAACAGGTCGAATCAGGAATCACCCGGCAAAAAAATCTCTTATCCTGGAAAAACTTCCATCTCAAATTCCCCGGGGAGTCGACAGCCTGTTCCACCAAATCGATCACATCCCATCCTCTGAACTCGGTGCTCAAGAACTCATACAATCGGCCCCAGACTAAGTCTTCATCCTCCAGAGTCACTATTTCAGGCCGGTCTCCCTCCCAGGTCGCAATGAATTCAACCGTGCGCATTGGAATTCCCCAGCTCAGTGTCCTGGATATCCTCAAAGGAGCAATTCCAATCACCGCGTCGCCTTCCCTCAGGACGAGTACAAATAACCGATCCGACGTCCTTCTGAAATGACTCCACGCCAGTCGAACGTAATCAAAACTCGAAAAGAAGGAGGCCTTTCCCTTCTTTGCGAGCAGGTCATTCCAGTCTTTCTCGATTGAACTCAACCTCTCTTCCGTATCGATCACTCGAATCTCCATCCGTTCCCTCTCAAGTCTTGCAGAATCTTCTGCCGTCTACACGTTAATTCGCCAAACCCTCATGGCACAAATTCGTTCAGGGTCGTTGCAAGGAGTGATAATTCTTTCTCGGTCAAATCCTGGTGGATAGGAAGCGCTAAGAGATTCTCACGTAAAAAGGTAGCCTCAGAATTTTCTTCTTCTGGGATGACCGGATGCTTCCACCGCCAGAAACGAAAAACTTCAATGCCACATTGATTCATTTGTTTATAAACCCTGTCCCGCTCCCGGACGATCAGAGGGAACAACCACGGACACACACCATCAGGAAGCGTATTGAACAGTGGATATGTCGACTTATCACTGCATAGCCGATCCAAGAGGTAAAGGAAGTTTTCCCTTCGCCGTGTGACCACCCCTCCATGGTTTGTTCTTGATAAGAGGCCTTTCGAAAAAGAGGATATCTTCCAGTCCAGTCTTCCCCTAATACCGGAGAAATCCTGAGATCCGAGTTCTGAAGCAAGCCTCGCACCATCATATCCAGAAGTCAGGCCATGCGCGGCCATACGCAGCAGTCGTCCGGTTCCCCGTATCCAAATGTTTTTTCGAATTTCCCCTCGCCTGCCGACTGAATCGATGATCTCACGGGCCGTGTTTATCCGACTTGGATTCAGGAGGGGGTCGCCTTTTGGTCGCTCCTTTGTGTTAAACAGCAACGCCCCCCCGTCCGTCACTGGTAGCGTCTTCCTGATACTAAAAATACTCAGGTCACCAAACGTCCCAAGATACCGGTCCTGGTGCATACTATAGAGTGCGTGGGCACAATCCTCTATCAAGGTTAACCCATAGGACTTTGTTATTTTCAAGATCTCTTCGACATCTTGTGGAAATCCGAAATAGTGAATGATGAAGAGAGTTTTCGTTCTACTGGTCACTTTTCTCTTTAGATCCTCGACATCGATCGACGCGTCTCGGCGCACCTTATAGAACTCAACTCTCGCACCAGCCTCTAAGACACCCTCCACTTCAATTCCACAATTGTAATCCGGCATCAGAACAACATCCCCCTCCTCCAAATGGAGGCACCGGATGGCACGGTATGTCGCAACGGTACCACAAAAAAGCCATTCGACATTATCCCCCTGTAAAGGTTCAGGAATTGCCCCCTTCTGGAGGCCGGGGAGCAACCGTTTAGGAGTCAAGGTCGATTCAAAGGGAATCGGGGTTTGTCTTCTGTTCCATCGTGTCTTCAATCTCCAGGCTGTATATCTAATTTGATGAAGTACGGGGCGAAAATCTCTCTGCCATACGTCGGATTTCAGAAAAGGATTCATCAACTTTCGGGTTAAACTAGGAATCGATCTGGGGTGATCCACCATGTGCAAGATCCCCTCTGGCAACAACCACAAGAACTTCTTTCCGATTTGGTACTGATAGCGGCCGTTTAACCGAGGCTCCTCCCCACTTGTCAACCGGTATGCGAGCAGCGGAAAATTCACTCCAGAGGCAATTGCTAGATCGAGGCCCCAGTTGAAATTCTCACTGAGTTCAATTAGCTTAAAACGTCTGTCCCGAGGATCTTTAACAAATTCTACTTCGGCAATTCCGTGCCAACAAACCTTCGCGAAGAATCTCTCGATAACCCCCCGAAATTCTTCATCATACAAACTCTCTCCCTCCACGCATATCCCGCCCCAGCTTGGATAAGAAAGCAACTTTTTCATCATAAATACAGAGACAATGGACCCTTCATTGCAGAGCACAATGGCGCTGTATATTTGACCCGTCACATATTCCTGGACCACGATGTCATGGGTACTACCACGTTTTTTCTCTGTCTCTGAAATGAATTCAATCACATCGCTCAACTTGTCTTCTTCCTTTACAATCTGAACGTGTCTTGAGGAATCTCCGCCTGCTCCCTTGACGACAAGGGGGTAGCTCATCCCCTTTGTTAAGCTGACCAAATCGTCTGCGTCTTCTCCTATGACCGTTGCGGGAAGATCGATCCCCTTATCCGAAGCAAACCGTAGCATCTGAATTTTATCAAGAGCGAGTTCCAACCAGTCTTGAGCGGGTAGCAAAAACGGGATGTGCCTTCTGAAAGTTTCCCGATTCTCTCCGACATATTCTGTAGACAAATCGTCGCAGAAAATTAAACCTGAAAAAGGTTGCCTCTTCACAAGCTCTTCAAGAAATGAAATATATTCCTGTTTTTGATGATCTGGAGGCGTCAGAATCTTCTGTGTGCAATATCGGGAGAAAAACGTCATTGCGTCTGGCTCTGAGGAAAGGACAGCAACAGGAATTCCAAGGCTCCCCAGTGCTCTTGTCACGGATAGGGCAATTCGGTACTCTCCGGCTGTGACAAGCACTGGATTCTCTTGTTTGCGAAGATTTTTCACCACGATGTTTGAATCGTTATTCATTATCCTGTTTTCGGTGAGACAGGCCCCAGCGTTTGACCCCTCTCACCCGTTCGAGGCCCCAAAGCACCTTTCTCCCAAGGGAGGTTGTTCCGAAGATCCCGGAGGCCAGGACTCTTCGTCCCACCCAGAGCTGGTCAATAAACGATCCCTCCAACGCACCGCTGTCAATGTAAGACAACGATCCACAGAGACAAGGGGCTTGCTGGATAAACTCCACTTCGTTCAGTACACCGGGGCCCATCTTCGCATAGTTTGGATTCCAACCGATCTTGAAGGCAAATCCCGTTCCACCAGAGATCAAGTTGCTTGTCGATGCGATGACGGCGTCGTCGAGATACATCTCCGTGAAGAAAAGTCCCCCTTTTTCCCGAAACCCACCAACCATTTCTCGGAAGAACGCCTCATGGGAGGCCCGGGACCGGAGCGAAGTCCCGTTCTCTCCTTTCCATCCCATGTGCTCGATCTCGAGGAAGCGCTCCAAACTTGTCTCGTCGACTTCCTTTCCGAAAAGAGCCATCCAGCGGACATTTCCCCGCTCCTCCAAGCGACGCCTCATCCGGCGGATATCCTTACGGCGACCGGTAGAAAATTGGGCCTGTAAGTATGCGTCGCCCCCTTCCGACGGAACGAATATTGCCCGATGGATCCTCTCCTGCTCCTCCCAAAGACTCCCAAACTCCTCAGCCACTCTCGTGATCAGCTCGGCTTGGAGGCCATCTGCAGGGCGATATTCAAATTCCACTCCATGCCAGTTTGCATTCTTGTTGCAGAAGAATCGGAAGAAGGAGCGGAGGGTCCCTTCCGCCTCGTTCCGGTCAACGAGTATTCCGGAGAGGTAGGAGTGCAGGGAGCGGAAAGCTCGTAAATGTTGGAGCGGAAAGCTCCGGTTCCCAGAGATTTTTGCGAAGACCCCTGCACCGACCAAATCCACTGCCCCTCCGTTAGCCTTCTCCACAAAGACAAACATCGTTTGACGTAATTCCTCCGGTTTTCCAAGGTGGCGCATCGCCGGAATCACGAAGCGGGGAGAGAGAAATGCATTGCTCTCCAGTGCCCTGTCCTCCAGGGACTCCCACGACTTGATGGTTTCCTTGTCCAGTTCGTCGAACCCCACTTGCCGAACGCGGAAAGGCTTTTCAGACGGCATCACAATCATACTTGAAGTTCCTGAACAATTTGATGAGGCAATGAAGTCGGAATAAGTGCGGAACGCGATGAAAGCGCAGATAATGGCCAAAAGTGATTCAACGGACAGATCCCCCACTGTTTCTTCCGGTAGCGCTTCGGAAAAACAGCTTCACTATTTCTCCTACCATCATCGATACAGGATGGATTGCCCCCACCCTTTTGAGGGCAAACGGATCTTTTTTTGAAGCATCGTACGGGCCGTATACCACAGAACAAACACTCTCAAACCCAATCTCCCGACAATAATCTCTCAATTCCTCGGAAAAGTCTTCCTCCCTTCCATTCGGAAAGGAAAAGTGCTTCACTCTCATATCGACATTTTTTTCAACAACCTTCTTTGAATTAAGAATTTCGTCTTTTGCTTCCTGAATCGGCATTTGACTCAGGATGGGGTGAGTATGGCTATGGCTGCCAATCGTTATTCCGTCTTTTCTCATCTCTTGGACTTCATCCCAATTGAGCATCATCCTCTCCCCAAAATACCTCCCAGACTTGTCGGTCACCTCCAGCTTCTCAAATAGTCTTTGTATCAACTCCCTGCGCTCATCATCCGGTATGAGTTTCAGCGTTTCTGAAACCTTTGCATTCGCCTGCTCTTTTTCTTCTCTAGTTTTTATTGAAATTGTCTCATCTCCAAAAAGCGCAGGAAAATCGAAATGATCTTTTTCAGTCTCCAAGAATGCAGTTCCGATCTGTTCTGTCCATATTCCGTCAGGTGTTCCAACCAGGCCCGTTGTTAAGTAAATCGTCGCAGGGACCCCATGTTTCTTCAGAACAGGATAAGCAAGAGTGTAGTTGTCCCAATAACCATCGTCAAAAGTGATTGCAATGGACGGCCTTTTAAACCCTTTGCCCAATTTTATCTGATTCACGACTTCGTCCATGTTCAATATTTGAAAATTTCGCTTAAAATAAGCAATTTCCCGCCTAAAATCCTTTATGTGGTGATGGACGGCTGCCCCCTTTTTCAAGTATTTTGAGTCGTCGTCTACAATTCTATGGTACAGAAGAATAATACAAGGATGCTCCCGACATATTCTTGTTAGTAATTTCAGAAAAAGATCAAAGAATCTCGAATAAAAAAAGAAAAAAAACAGCATTTCTTTTACAAAATATTTTATTCGTCTTTCCTCAGCCATCACGCGACTTCCCTGGCACGCCTTATCCTTTCGAGTAAAAACTCCGGAAGTACTTTCCTGATCGTTGCCTTCATTCGAGGCTTTCTGAATGAATCAAAGAAATAGATCGTACTCCTCAGACTATTCTTGCCAATCGTAAGGTTGATGGTCTGTCGATCGTACTCCGTCCATTTGTATTTATGCTCGTAGGCTCCCTTCAGGAGATCTATCTCTTTGATTCCATCTCTTATGGCTTTTTGAATCACATAGGCCCGAAGCACCAGACCAGGACTGTATTTATACAGCGAAGGATCAAAACCTCCCTGGTAGTAATATATTTTGTCTCTGTACCGGTAATCGTACAGAATAGCGACAATTTCGTCGTTCAATTCCAGGCAACTCAGATGCAGCCACCCCTTCTGCGCAAATTCCCTGGCCACCGTCTGATGGAATGCGTTGTATTGCTCGCTTGAAAAACTGTGCTCCCCACCTTTTTGTTCCCACCTTTTGTTATGGAGGGACGAGAGCCTTCGCATCACATATTCCAATCTCTCCATGTCCTGCCAGACGAAATATCTCGCCCTGAAATCTTTCTCAAGATTTCGCATCCGCCTTTTGATGTTGAGCCGCATATTGGTGCTCAGACTACGCATATACTCATTCCAGTCCGGCAGAAGCCGAATATACGGGCAAGTCGCTCTTTCGCTTCTTTCAACCTTCAACCCCGTATCCACGGCTACATTTCGAATCACTTTGGCAGTGATAGAGGTCGATAACATATCTGTGAGATGGAGAATATCCCAGCCATTCTGAACCGCTAAATATCCTATCAGTGCAGCGATCGCCTGGTTCTCGCAACCCTTCCTGATGATAAAATCCAGATAATCCGGGCTCACATCCTCGCCCGTGCCGAGAAATCGCACTTCGTTCACCGAAAAACCATTGAAGAATTTTTTGGTATGGCTATAAAGAGGGGCGATCGCAACAATATCCTCATGCTGGTCCTTGACGACGAGGAGACGAAGCTCTTTCCCCTTACCATACACTTGCCACCAGTTAAACACCCACTCCCAGGTCAGAAAAATACTGTCCGATTCGCTTTGGGACAATAAATGATTCCACTTGTTGGCCAGAGATTTGAAACCTCTTGTATCGACGATTTCTTCAATTAACAACATGGCCCTGTTCCGACATGGATGAAACATTTCGCCACGAAAGCCACAACATCTGGACCTTAAAACGGGGTTTTGTCCTGCTAAAAGCGCGAGGTCCGAATAAATAATGGAATCGAATATTCAAGACTTGAAAGAAACCCATCCTTCCGACCTGTACGCGTCCACTTTTGCCAACTGCCCGCAGCATGGGCTTATTATTTGTTCTCACCCAACCTAACCCATAGGTTTTTCCGAATCGATGAGCAAGGTCTGCATCAACTTGAGTCAGTAAATACGGCACAATTCCCCTTCCGCGGAAAGAAGGCAAAGTCATCGTTCTCCAATAATAAGCCTCGTTGGGTGCCAGTTCCAGTTGACGACGGAGGAAATAATCCTCAAACTTTTCTGTGATGATGACCCAGGCGCAGGCGACGAGATGGCCCTGATGTTTGGCAACGTAGCAAAGCTGTCCTTTTTCAAGCATTTTCACGGTATCCGACTTGGAGATCGGCCATTCATCTATCGCAATCAATTCGTCCATGTCATCATTGTCATGTATTGTCATCCGCTTGATTTCCAAATCAGTTTCGGTTGCCAAAATCGGATTGTCCCGAGAGATAGGATGTCCGACGACATAAACGTGAGTCTGGGCCAACCCACGCTTTAAATATTTAAAAACCGTTCTTGCTGTGGCCGTTAGGTCGCTTTGGTCAAAAAGGCTCCCGAGTTGTTTTGCGGCGTGTGAAAAAAACATTTCCTTCTAACAACCTTATACCAAATTCAGTCCAGCTTTCCTTCTCTCTTCCTCATGAGAATGCGTTTGAGGCGTTTTCCAACGACTAGAGGGAGGAGGCGACTGTACACACGGTAACCTGTCAAATGGACCGTTTCTCTTTTTCCCGTAGCCCACCAAGCCTTGTGCCCAGGTTGGGTTCCATCGTCCCTCATCCCCAGCAGGTCAAGTTCCCGATACGGCCCTCCGAAGAGGTGCTGGGTGAGATCGGCCAGAATGAGAATGCCTGGAGAGTAAGCTGCATACGAAGGTAAGTATGTCGTAAGCAAGCTATAGACCACGTCCTGTTGAATGAAACAGACCTCGCCGGCGATAATCTTTCCACTGCTTTTTAGAAAATAGATGAAAGCCCGTCCCTTCCCCGCCGCCCGGACAAGGAGGTCTTCGTAAAATAAGAAGCTTCGCTCGTTTTTCCCAACGCCAATTCTCGCTTTGGCTTTCCAGCTCTCCCGTTCGATGTCGACGAAACGGGACAGCGCCTCTCTCATCTCTTCCGGGTCGGAAATCCGTTCTATTTCATGGCCGCCTGGATTTGAAGAGAGTCGCCTTTTCCGTCGGTCCCATCCACGTCTTGTATTCGAGGAACGGCCCTTAAGGTAATCTTCCCAGGACCCCTCCAGGGAAATATAATAATCGATCGCGTCCGGTTCTCTCTCCCAATACCAACCCGACTGCGCAAGGAATGACCATCCGCGACCCTCTGGCCCATCTACGGGTTGTTCGACAAGATCGATCACTTCGCAGGAATGCCTGTCACGTTCAAGGAAGCAAAGGATCTCTTTCCAGAACATTTCCTCGTTTCCTTCGACGAGTAGTCGTGGCCGGTCACCTCCCCACGTGGCAATCCATCGGATGGTGCGATGAGGTACCCCCCATCTTCCATATCGTTCAATGCCAATATAGAACGGCGCAATTCCAACAACCGACGGCCCTTCAGAAAGGACGAGTATATACAAACGGTCGCCAGGAGACCGAAAATGTTTCCAGGCCGCCCGGACATAATCGAAGGAGGAGAAAAAATTGGGGGCGGCCTTATCGGATAACCGATTCCACGACCCCTCCAGGCCATCAAATGCACCGTCTGTATCTACGATCCGTATTTCCATGTCTGCAGAAGATGTCGCTTAGTTTAGAAAACGACGTTTAACCTTTCGTATGAAGTCTATCCCTTGAAGCACCGGTTTCATTGTCGGATTCGATAGATAAAACCCTGATGCCAGAGAGACATGATCTGGCCAAAGCTTTTCAATAAAGGAGCCGTTTCCAGCACCGCTGTCGACGTATTTTATGTTGGGCAGCAGCTCAGGGTAATACTTCATGAACTCCACCTCATTCAGAATTCCGGGTCCCAGTTTTGAAAATGTCTCATCCCACCCAATCTTGAAAGCAAATCCTGCGCCACCTGAAATTAAATTGCTCGTGGAGGCGATCACTTTGCCGTTCATCGAGAGTTCCGTGAAGAAGGCCCTGCCCGCTTGGGAAAATCCGTTCATCATTTCGCGGAAAAAAGCCTCATCATTTGCATGAGAAAGGAGAGAAAAGTTGTTTGCTTTTTTCCACCCCGAATGTTCAAGTTCCAAGAAGGTGTCCAGACACGTCGGCTCAATCTCTTGACCTGTAATAACCCGCCACCGCACTTTCCCGAGGTCGTTTAAACGTCTTAGATTTTGGCGCAATATCTTTCTTCTTTTACTCGCCAAGACAATTTTCATATTGGCATCGCCACTTCTTTCCGGCAGGAGGATGGAACGCTTCTGGCTGGAGTATTCAAACCAAGAAATATCCAACTGAGATGCCGCGATGTCGAACCGGGATGCCAGTTCAGACTCTTTCCTCCTATTCACAAACTCCACTCCGCACCAATCCTCCCGTGAGTCATGAAAAAATGAGAAAAAAGCATTTGTCGTCTCTTTGTGATACTGCCGATCGATCAATAACCCTGCAAGATAGGTGTGAAGACACCGATACGCTTTCAAATGAGGTACCGGGAGTTGAATGGTCCTTGGAGAACATTCAAACACCCCAACTCCTAACAAATCCCCTGTATTTCCCGCTCCCGTTTCAACAAACACGATCATGGGTTTCCCGCGGGGAGGAAAATATTTGAGAGCAGGCAAAATAAAATAGGGCGAGAGATATGCATTCTCATCGATCGATCGCTCTTCCAACTCACACCAGCGTTTGATGTGCTGGTCAGTCAGTTCATGACATTCCAGTACTTTGGCTGTAAGATTCACCGTGTTTCTCCCTACGAACGGATGAAGGTGGTAGTCTCCTTACGGGATCTCATCGATTTTCCCGTATGCTGATCCAGTCTTGTTTGTGCGTCCAAAATCATCGAGATTAAATGATCCCTGTTTTCCTTAAAAAATATTGGATTCAGCGTCCCTTCCTCTCCCTTCAGGCAGCCGGGAGTCCCCTCCCTTTTTCTAATCCCCAGAAGGAAATCTTCGTATTTGGAGGTTTGGATTCCCATTTGTTTAAGCTTCTGTACGCGTTTTACCAATTGGTACACAAGCTTGTGATCATCTATCCCCTCCCGAATCGCTTCCCATTTGAGTGTAGCCATGGGATCTTTGGGATCCGGGTACGCAAGATAGATATCGCCCCCATAAACATCTGCCTGTCCCGGCAGGCCCCTCGCGTTCTGGGTATTTTGGAATGTCCAGGATGACATTCCATCCACATGATTCTTCCAGGTGTAATAGCCATAGATATACCTGGCATAGGCTGGGTTGAGACATCTTGTCGTGACGTCATTTTCAAATAACCAATAAATGGCACCGTCCTGGTGGGCCGCATTTAAATCTTCTTTGTTCATTTCGCCAGAACATAAATAATCGACGGGTTTAAATTGCTTGTAGTCGTCACTCGTAAGCATCGTTCGGGCACCTAAGTCTTTTATTGTTTTGAGTAAAAGAGGAGTGAGTGCCTGACGCTTATTTTGAATGTCCTGAGACGAGTCACCCGGTTCATCAATCGGCAGAAAGATCACCTCAGGGCAACCATGCTCCTTCGCATACTGAGATACGGTTTCCACGATATATTTTAATCGGGGGAGATGAATCCCTTCCTCAAAACCCTTGATGTTCCCCGGATGTTTAGGTTTAGATGTTTGGATGAGGTGCCCCATATACCAGATCAACCGTCCTTTAAACCCGATTTCTTTTGTCGCTCTCAAAGCCGCAAAGATATCCTCAAGGTTAGGCGTGCCGTCCTCCTTTGTAATGAGTACAAAAGGTGAATGCAAACAGAGGGTCGTTATCCCGTGCTCTTTGTAATCCTTGAGAATAGCGCAAGCGGACTGGTAGATCTTCTCCCTCTCTTCCATACTCCAAGGCATCGTCAATTCTGTAAACTCATAGGTCATGAGCATGAAATAATCTATCCCTGGAATATCCTCAAGAGAGATTGGCATCACTGTCACTTGGATTGGAAGGGACGTCTCCAACCCGCTCTGCGGGGATAGGGTAATTTTACCCTTGTACACTCCAGGCAATACGTTATCGTCTATTCTGATCGTCAGCCAAAATCTCTGGCACTGACCCGCCTTTGTGCTCACTTGATTGCCCGCTCTGATGAGCGTTGGCAAATTTTGGATCCTGCCTTCCGGCAATCCGATGGTCTCCTTGACCATTTCAACATGGCCAACTTCTATTTTGTCCCTGGATATAGACGCTTCAGCCCCCACCAAGTCCGTTATCGATATTTTCACCATTCCCAAATTGCGAAGGGGATAAAGCGAAAATGTAATGGGTTCAAATTCATTCCGTACAACTTGAATGGCAAGATGATCAATCAACTCGGATTTATGGGGCCGACTTTCTGGAAAAAGATACTCAAGCGGAGATCGCGAGAAGAGCAAATATCCGATAGATTGATCCTGCTTCGTCGGCCTGACGGCCTCTGTTTCTCTCGGAGCAGGGATTTCTTCAAAAACAGATGGGGGATTCTTACCTTTGGAATCAGAAATCCACTTCAGATCAGACCTGTCCACGACAACAAACCCTGTGGCCACTAACTTTCCTTCTTCAGCAAAAGTATCAATTTTGATTTTGTACGGACCCTCCGGGATTTGGTACGGGAGATCAAAAACGAGGTTCCCGCTATTTCCACTAAGAGCCTTAACCGAGGTTTCACAGACAACCTGATCGCCGTTTAGAAGAGATCCATAGACACTCACCCGTTGAGGCTTCCCCATGCTCTTCGCAAATGAAAAAGAAACATAGAGAGCTTTCTTCATCAATACCCGATCCAACACGACGACCCTGTTCCGGAGGATATACGAATGTATATTTACCGTATTCTCAGTACAGGAGACAGCGCAAATGAGAATCGCACATAGACATATCGGCAGAAGGTCTTTGAACATCTCTACTATTCTTTTGGAGGGTTGCTAGTCGCACCGTCAGTTTATGGAAAGCGCCATTCCTGACGGCCCTCCCGGATTCTGCTAAGAAGACTTCATAGTTTTTCTCTCGCATATGGCATGCGCATGTCGAGAGAGGGCTGTGTTTTTGTTTCTCGCACCTGGTCCTTAATTCTTTTTACATGGCCGCGACCTAATCCTTTGACCTCGCATCCAAGCTCAAAGTATCGTTTTATTTTCTCATCGTCTAAAATGCCAAAACAGTCAATCACCGCGATCGGGCCGTTAGCATATTCTACGACTTCATCAGGATCAAGAGACAAGTAATGTTTATGCCTGACAGCAAAAATGACTGTATCTGCCCCAGCCAACGCCTTTTTCAAATCCTGCTCCACGCGGAGGTCCTTCAGTTTTTCCTGACCGCGGAAAAATCTTCTTAAACTGTGAGAAGACGCTGGATACTCATCCTGCTTCTCAAATTCCCACCAGTGAAGCACGTAAGGGTCGTGGACCCGCAATTCAGCTCCCATTTCTGCGAGCCGGCGAACGATCAATTCAGAACCGCTATATCGAGTATCTCCTACATCTTCCCGATACGAAGCTCCAAGAACCAGAATCTCTGCCGAGGCGATCGGTCGCCCCATATTCCGTAAAGCATCCCGGGTCAGTTGAGCCACATGAAGTCCCCTGGTATCATTAATATTTATAGCGAGCGGCGTGATCTTGAAAATATCATCCTCAAAACCGTGGATATGGCGATACGCCCACAGCCCTAGACCGCCATCTTTCGGAAGGCAATAACCGCCGATCCCCGGGCCTGGAAAGATGATATTACTATGGGTGGGCCGGACCTTAATTGCGTTGATGACTTTGATAAGGTCAACGCCGTTTCGTTCCGCGAAAAGGCTCCATTCGTCAAGAAAAGCAAGAATCGTTGCCCGAAAACTATTCTCAACGATCTTTGCTGTCTCGGACTCGATCGGGCGATCGAGTACTGTCAACGGAAACTTCTTCGTGTTAATGACTTCTTTCAAAAACTTGACCACCCTCTGTGTGGCCTCATCGTTGACTCCGCTGCAGACCCGCCAGAAATCCCGGATACTGGATACGTAATTCCTCCCCGGCATCACCCGCTCAAAACTGTGGGCGAGAAGAGGATCGCCTTCAACGCCGCGTCTCCGAAACATCTTTTTCATAATCGGGTAAGCCACCTGCTCTGTCGTCCCCGGAGCCACCGTGGTCTCGATGAGCACCAGCGCCTCCGGACGGATATGTTGCCCTATGATCTCCAGAGATTCTTCTAAGGCATCCATGTCTGCCCGACCCTCCTCTAAATTGCCGAGCGCTTCTTTCAGGTAGTCGCATTGAACATCGACGACGACCACATCCGCCAGTTTCAGGGCATCGTAGGTAAAGGTAGCCATGAGCGTTTTCTTCTCGTTGACACACCGGTGGATCAATAAGGGGACCTCAGGATCTTCTGAACTCACAGGGGAAATCCCTCGGTTGAGGAGCGGGATTTTCCAGAAACTTCGAGTGCTCGGCCTCTGCATCCCGATCACGAATTTCGTGGGATGCCCTTTCTCATCTGCGGCGTCGGCGATGACGGCCGCCATGACCACGCCGACAAACCCCAGCCCCATCACTAAAACAATCTCCCGCCCGAGGGACCGTTGGTTGCGGACGACCTCTTTCAAACGTTCGAACTCTTTTACGTCGTCTTCTTGCCGTGGCAACTCAAATTTTTCTCCGGTTGGACTAATGGAATACTTGGACATGGTTCACTCCTTCGTTCAATAAAACAAGCATAAAGGATTGAGGGTTTGGGAGTTCAGGTGGGCGAGAGATTAAAGGGCGGAGAAGGGACGATCCTGTCGGGAGGATTCTTCTTTCAGAAACTTTTCGAGGGCTTTTACAAGGACACACCTGGAGTACCGAGACCAACAGTTTTCTCTCCGGCAGTGACTCGTATCTTCTTTTCCATCCTGTCTTATCTCATGATATTTACAGGACAAACAAGATTTAATAACCATGGATCACCCACCTCCTAAATAACGTCGAAATGTCGTTGGGTTCATTGGCTTACTTGAGCTAACTCAGTCTGTTGGGTGGATTAGGTTCTTTGAATTCTTTGAGTTCATTGGATCTGTGGCGTTGTTCAGTCATGTCCTGTTTGAGAGATAAATCAACAGACCCTAGAAACCCTTTGAACTCAATAAACTGAAAGCAGGCTACCGCCGGTTCGAATTTGGATGGATTCTGCTGAAATTGCCTTCTCTGAGTAAGTGTTTGCCACATCAATCTCAATGTGGGTTAAAGACATAAGCTCTGCTGTTTTGCCTTCGGTAAGGCAGTACTTCGTTAAGCCACTTTTTCTATCATTGAATAATGAACCTCTACGACCGGTTGATAGCCCATCAGGTTTAAAAGGATTCTCACCCTTTCGCTGTCCGAGACCCATCTTTCAAAAATCCCCAAAAGATCTTTTAATGGACCTGTTTTAATCCGGATCAGGTCATTGGCTTGAAAATGATGCTTCAATCTCACAATCCCCTGAGCATCGGTTCTCTCTTTAATGATCTCCACCGCTTCTTCAGAGATGGGTGTGGGATACTCGCCAAAACCTAATACTCTCTTTACGCCTTTTGCCCA
>Ga0115026_10000020_pt1 | contig 32181 bp, 45 predicted proteins | sample Mud_0915_D1_FD_83878 | JGI IMG/M metagenome (GOLD analysis project Ga0115026, IMG submission 83878) | Wetland microbial communities from Old Woman Creek Reserve in Ohio, USA - Mud_0915_D1 | ecosystem: Environmental > Aquatic > Freshwater > Wetlands > Sediment ...
AGTTCGGGCGAAGCGCCCCGTGCAACAAAGCAAGTGCAAAATTCGCGCTCGATACTCCGAGTATGGTGTGGGCATTTTATAGTGAGCAAACTTCGCACGTTGCTCAAACGTTGTGTTGAAATAAAGAAGGTTTTTATGGTTGTAGGCTATTTAAATAATACGATGCTTAGAGACAGCTCGGCCATTGTGCCGTTAAACACGTCAAGGGCTGTATTGTTATCGTCCTCCCGTTGTGTAGCCGGTAGCCCGGAGCATGTCAAGGGTGGTAGGAAATCGCTTACACTATGGAAGCCTTCTTTACGTTCACACAACAGCCGCAGCCAGCAATACCAGGCATTATGCGTGTTCCGTGGGTAAGTGCGCATACAACATGGAGATCGGGTGGCTACCGAGCGCGTGCCTGGTACAGCTGGCAGGTGCGGCGAGCCGTTGGTTGCAATATGCGAAACTTTTGTATTATAGGCAAAAAGGAAGTAGAAGGTGGGTACTCCACGATTTGCGGAGAGCATCGGGGCAACCGTACAGATGCGGAGTTTCGTGGCTTTTTTGCTGAACATTATGGAAGTTTCGCATACAGCAACCAACAAATGCAGTATGACATGCGCCCCTGTGGACGTAATTAGCGTCTGAATGGATTTTATGCGATAATGAAAACGGTAACGAAGATGCTAATTGGTCTAACGATAGATATAAATTTAAAGAAGACTTCAAAAGAATGTTTGAACAGTTGCGTGATGAAAGAGCGGATGGTGAATAATTACACCATCAACCCCTTGACAACTACATCATACGGAGGATTAGGATTGACATCTATTATTTCAGCGATACACTGTTTTTGCTCGTTATTAGTATGATGAGGAAATTGTACCATATACCTATGACATTCCCCCCAATCACCGAAATCGTTAATGTGTCCGGTAAATTGAATTTCTTTCCTTGACATTGAATTAACCCATTCCGTCAGATGAAACTCGGCAATACTCGCTGATTGATACCCATTAGCCCATGTCATATCGGTCATATCAGTAGGCGGCTTATTGATAACTTTACATTTAATCCAATTATTATGACAAACTGTCCACAATTCTTGAGCGACACTTCCGGTCAACCCCTGAACAAAAGATCCGTTATAAGCCGACGCAGACGTATTGAAAATACGAATTATGCTTTTCAGATCATCAGTTGCCGGATCTTTATCATACCTAACAAATGGCTCAACGTAAGTCGAACTAATATCATGTTCAGTAACCTGGATAGATGATCGGTCAATTACATCAGTCATCAACACCAAATCCGACGGACTCGGACTTATTGACGATAGTCTACGAATGCATTCTTTTCCAGTGCTGTCAATCCAATTTGCAAAATGGAAGTCTCTGCAAAAAGAACGTTTGATTTCGTCGGTATACCCGGAATTATAATCGGTAATTTGTCCGGCGCTTTCAAATACCTTTATATCATCCAATTCAGAATCATCAAATGAACCATCCCCAGTTTGTTTAATCGGAAGATCACTGGTTCCATAAGTCTTTCCCCAGCCGGTTGATGGTTGACTAATACCTGTATCGGTAAAATTCTGAAGTCGGCATATATGTTCAAACTGATCAATCGGTGAAGTCATTAAATCAAGTGCAATCTTACGACTGTTAAAAGTATCATTAAAAATTCTTCCATGAAAAGGAGTATAAAGATTTGATTTTATATCAGATGATTTTTTGAACATGAAACATACTTCATAAATTGACGTATCAAAATGAAAATTGCTTGACGACCCGGGATAAAACAAAGCTTCTATTAAAATCAAACCTTGTATATATGATTGATACTCGTCTTTAGTCGTTATTCCCGTATCAATCAAAGTATAACCAGTTCGATCATGTGCTGATGCCGTATCAAGTACAAAAAAGTGTTCATTATTCGTCGCGGGACTATCAGTGAAATAGAAATCAGGCATTGTATCAATAGTATTTAAATCAGCAGAAGTTAAATCAAGACTATCGATATTTGATGACAAATCGGAAGTTGTATATCGAAATTTACGGAGCATTATTTTTATGTTCGAAACATTCGGATATGCGCCGGAAGTTCCGTTCATAGTACCAGTCATTTTAATACCAAGATACAATGAAGAAAAAGTAAATCCTTTGGGTAATTCCGGCAAGTCAAAAACAAGAGCTTGATAAATAGATGGGTCTTGTGTAAGAAAAGTGGTTTCGTATTCAGTTCTACAATACGTTGTACTTACTTTATCAACAGCATGTGAAGTATTTGTACAAGAAAAGGTATAATCAAGAAATAAATCACAATAAATACCATTTTCCCTTCGTATTATAGATGGATCTATTCCCCAATTGTCAAGAGTATTGTCGGAACATAACTCAAAGTCTACAACTGGAAGAATTAACAAACTATTCTGGCTATCTAAATTACCTTGGTCAAATAATTTCGGATCAATCGATATTTTGTTATTGTCATCACTAACGTTCTGAAACTCATAACCATACGGGGCTATTTGTAAATAACCATCATCATCGGAGTGGGTATATAACTCCGCCCCGTTAACAAGAGCTGTTTCATTCTTGTCAAAGAATCCTTCACACTTAAAAGTATCGCAATCATAGCGACGATAAGTCTTGAAGAATGTTACCCAACTACGATCAACTCCCGATGCTACCAATTCCGTTTCAAAAAAATCTTCTACGACAAATGTCAATTCAGTCGATGTCCAAGCAAACCCTTCTATCTTTCGAATTTGATTCGCTCCAGTGCCATCTACTACTTTTACATATGTATTGTCGGGAGTTAGCGGACCAGCGCCGGAACCGGGACCTCGAAACTCGCAAATATAAATTCGACTATCGGCATCGGTAATGTCCGTCACTGGAAAAGAAATCGTTTCGGTAAATCCACTGCTGATGAAAAAGTCATCACTGTAATAATTCAGAATTTCCTTATCCAGTGTCCGAACAAATTTTGCAAAAGACGATCTCTGCAAAATTCCATCACTGGAAAAAGAGGGAATTAGTTTACCGAACGTCGCCGGGACAGTTTTCCCGATTGTATTGGATGATGCTTCAGGAAATTGGTCGGTATTGATTTGAGTCAGGATATTGGATATTCGCCCAGAGTATGTTCGTTTGATCGGTATCGTAAATTCAGTTAGTGACCATGATGGTGATTGACATTCACCCACCCAAACGATGGTTTGCGAGTAATCATCAAAACGAACTATCTCGCATTTTAATCCGGGAAAGTAAATTACTTTGTCTTCACATAATTTCCACAACTTATGCACATTATGAACCTTAACTGTACATGACCCCGGACTTGTAATATTTCCTCCGGCACGCAAGTCTATTTCACGTGTAAATCTACCAATACCTCCCTTAACCAGCATTGTCCAGTTCCAATTATCAACACCATTGACCGGACCTTGTATCCAACGCAATTGGCTATTCGATGACGCAACGGAGTACAATCCGATATTTATGTCAGTAGTTACGGGAGATGATGAGTCTTGCAGGGTGATCCGGACACCGAACAATAATGTTGCCATAAAATTGACCTATTTAATCGATTAAGAAGACCTCATTTAAACGGTAAAGTACATTTGAGATGTACCTATTCATCATACCAAACATCCAAGTGCCAAACCAGCCCCGGATCGCGTTTGAAGAACATATCCTTTTTTACGCTGCAAATCCATTACGGCAGTTGATTCTGACTGTGCAAAACCGTTTGTCGCGCTTGCGTCATCGGCAACGGAAATTCGGAAATAGTCCCCCATGGTTGAACCAGATGCGTTGAAATAAACTTGACATAATCCATTGATAACGATCCACCCGGAGGCACCTGTTAAAATTGATGCATCCAGAACAACACCAAAACAGTCTACAGCTCCAATAACCGAGAGAAGAATCGACTTATAATTAGCTCCGTCAACTGACACCAATTCACCTTGATTCAAGGTAGATCCGGAATTGTTTATTACTCGAACCGCTATTCCTCCCAGCGGTGTAAGCTTGATTGAGCCGTTCGAAATGAAGCCACCGGCGCTTAATCCTTTTGTAAATGAACTCGCTGTTGTTTGGTGTAATACTAATGATCCGGTCAAATCGATTAATTCTATCGTATCACAATTGACGAGACTTCCTGAAACCGTATATGTTGACAAATACATCAGTACGGTTCCGCCGATCGTATATACGGCATTTATTGCTTTCTGGATAGTAGCCGTCGCGTCTATTCCAGTGAGCGAACCATACCACCATTCAGGACAGACAATTGCTTTGAAATTGAAAACTGCCGTAACGGCACTATCAAATATCTGATGTACTGGACGCGCTGACATTTTACCTATATTGACAGATCCATTCGTAAATTTCGAATTGTTGATAAATGCGTATATATCGATTGTCGAAGGTAAGGTGACAGTCGCTCCATCCAGATTAATATCACACGCGATTATGATACTGACGGGAGTTGTACTTTGAGCCGTTACCCAAGCCTGAAATGACCCGTAATTGGCGATAAGTGTACTATCGATTTGTTTTTTGTCTATTGCCATACCTGTATCCCGTCGTTATTGTGAGATAAAAATTCGGATGATGCTTCATAAAACCACGAACCGGATGGAGATATATGTTTCTCTAAAAGAAACCGTAACTTCATTTCAAACTCATTAAACCTATTGTGTTTTATTGATATTGTATCCTGTATCATAAACGCATCGAATGTTTGATTGTCGCCATCATTTATACCGAAAGGATAGTGTTCCGGTTGACAAACAATCGATGTCTGATTGGTTCGAATTGTCGTATAGATATGATTAATTAGAGCCGCAGCTTTGCTTATATTACATCTCATCGTAAATTGAGTCAAACGGACATCAGAGAGTGAGCCGCGGTCAACGAATTTAGCCGTTGACCCTTCCGTCAATTGAGGATAGTAGGCGAATGTATGGTCCGGATCGAACATATCATCAGGAAATCGAAGATCGGTTATTGAACCTATCTGAAATGTTCCATCAGGTACTTGAGCGGGTAACGAAGCCGAACAGCAAGCATTGAATTGGAGTCGCAGTTGATCTCCAAAATACCTAAATGGTTCGTTTAGCATTCCTTTATGTTTAATACGTTCAACTACCGTACTAAACGTTCCACAATCCCCTTTGTCAGGTCCCATCGGGTAAAACCCGGAATTTCTCGGAACTATCAACGATACTGCTTCATTTCGAGTTGATCGTAGAAAATCATTCAATGAAGCCGATTCTTGTTTTGTTAATTCAAAATCACAGATGCATTCTCGTTTATCGTACATATTGAACGCTGCTGCACCGACTCCCATATCATAAAGTGCAAATGTACCACACTCTATCGGGACATACTCAAACGGAAATTTAATATTTGTGGTATATCCAAAAATCGGCGGATCAATAGAGATACTTGCCGTCGAAGAGATAAAAGTTATTTTCGAAAAGCCACTGACAAATTCAAGAACATTGATACAATTTACTTTTGTTTCGATATCCGTACCATCAACTGATGTAACGGTCAAGGTTACTGTTTTATATCCTATTGACGAATACGAATGAATCGGATTTTGTTCCGATGAATGAGGAGTACCGTCTCCTAAATCCCAATCCCATGAAATAATAGTCCCGGAGTGTTCAGTTAGATCAGTAAACTGTACTTCTTGATTTTGGTATGGCGTTGCTTTATCAGCGGTAAAATTAGCGTCAAGTAACCATACATTTATATAATCAGTTTTAGTTTCAGTATCCAATCCAAAATCATTAGTGACGGTCAACGAAATAGTTTTAGGTCCGACAATATCCCAACTTTGTGTCGGATTTTGTTCACTGGAAGAGAAACTATCGTCAAGATCCCAATCCCATTCATCTATCGCCGGATATCCGGTCGATAAATCAGTAAAATTGACATTATCTCCAACGTTAACAGACAAGGTATCAGCTGAAAAATCCGCTGTTATATATTGAACATTGACACCAGTTCCGATAGTCCAGAATGTCGCCTGTCCCATGAACATATTAGAGCGAGTTTGTGCAAGAGAAACATTAACCTCATCGTTTATTATACCTATATCTGATGTAAATCCATTGAAAGCGTATTCATTCCACTCACCCAATACGTAGAAATTATCATTATTCAATGGAGCATTCATTGCCTGTATGCCGCTTGCAACACCGTCAATATATACCCAAGCCAAGCCACGATATTCTCTCACGTAAATTACATGATGCCATGCATTGAATGTAATCGGAAATGCTACATAAGTAACCCACCCATCATTAGTACATAAAAGTGTGTTAGGGGCGAAATTATACACACTAATATGGAAAGGCCACGCGGCGATCAACTTTCCCCAATTGTTTTGACCGTAATCATTTATGTAAACGAGAAATTCTATTGATTTAGATGAACCGCTTGGCAAAACAATATGAGCGGGATTCATGTAAATATGCTTCCCACCCGCTCCCGTATTTCCGCCGGAAGCCCCAAACGGACAATAATTACCGATTGATGCAGGATTGACAACCGTTAAATCATACAAATGAGTAGGTTCATCGGTAGTAGGTCCGTTTGTAAATTCTTTAAACGGCCAAACATAATCATATCCTGAATTTTCCCACGCATCTGCATTGTTAGCTTGACTTACAGACGGACCGACGCAAATATAGAAAATTTTGTCGGCAGAAGTGCTTGTAGATCCGTCAAAGTAAATTACAAGCTTATTTAAGGATAAATCAAGATAGACTGTTCTTGGTCTTACCGTGTCGCTATCCGGATCGTAAACAGCGATATTTGACTCTGTAGAAATAAACCCCTTGAAAATGGCATCTGCTGCAAGTTTACTTGACAACTCAATGGCATATGAATAATATGATAACGAAGAGCTAACCTTCAGGTGGTTAACCGTTACCGGTACATAGTAAAGAGTTCCGATAGGTAAAGCCATTTATGAACTCATTCTACATATTCGCCGCGAAAGCACACACGCAATAAAGACACGTATTCCTGATCGGAGCATCACTAATCGATGCGCCATCAGTATCCCATTGATTATATGATACGATTGAAGGTTTCATTCTACCAGCCATTCCATTATTGTCGAGTACTCTTCTACACCATTCTCTTGTTTGCGCATCCGATGGATGATGTAACGCATAATCAGGTAGTGATGGAGCAACCATTGAACCTTCTATCAATTCACCGGCGATCTTTTGTAAAGCCGCTTCCAATCTCTCCATTGGAGTAGCGGGAGTAGTACTCCACTGATCTTCAGACAATCCCTTCAAACAATTTACACGTTCGCGTAGTGTTAATGCCATGATAACCCACCTTTCTGATGTTAAACCATTGATTCATATCTGATGAGGCGGCCTTCTCGTTTTGCCTTTACAAGAGCATCTCCTATCCAGCGAGCGGCGTCTTCTATTCTATCGGCAGCTCGACTATCAACAGGAGTACCGGCGGGAATATTCAACACAACTGTACTCCCGCCAAACATATTTTTAGTTTCGGTATTGTTATAAACCCGTGTCCCCACTGGAAGAGAAGCGAATGTCGGTTTGTTAACCATTCCATAACCTGAAACATATTCACTACCCTGTTCGCCAAGGAGTGTATCGACAACACCACCTTTTGCAAATTGCTGACGTTTTATCGTAGCAACCTGAAAGGCTGACGTTGCTGTCGCTAATGCCGCGGCTGCAATGGCAAGAGGCCATGGCTTGACTGTAAGAGCATTAGTGATAGCAAGCGCTCCATTAATCAAAGCCTGACCTACCGCAATATTCTGTTCTTTCTTTGCAGCGGCGCGATTCTGACCTTCAGCCTTCTTTAGTAGTGCCTCTTCTTGCTTTTGAGAGAGATTCATATTCTTGATTTTTTCAACTTGTGCTTGATACTCCGAATTGCGCTTTGTTGATAAATATGATTGCCAACTACCAAGCATCTGTCCGGTCATATTTCCTAATTGAGAGACTTCCTGCATATAAATTTGAAGTCGTTCCTGTGATGCTTGTTTGACAAGAAGATTTCTCATGTTTTCGTATTGTTGTTGTGATATTAATCCGGTATCCTGATAGTATTTCCATAAAGATAGTTCACTATTAATCTGTTCATTGATGGTGTAAATTCGACCCGTCAATGATTTAGAATTAAGATCATCAGCAATCTGCATATACCGATCTGCATATTTTTTGACAATATTTTGTTTCTCTTCTTCCTTTTGGCGCGTTGATATGATTTCTTGAATGTCACGTTCATATTGATATTCATTCAATTTGATACGATGTTCTCTGTCCATTAATAATAATTCATTATATTGAGCTTTCTTTACAAGATTTTGCGCCATTGTATTATCAGCCAATTCCGCCAGTTCTTTTACATTTGATACTTTTGTTAACGCTAACTGCTTTGTATATCCATCCAAGGATAAATTAATTTTTGATTTTTCAAAGCGTTCAGTTGCCGCAATTATTTGTTTTTGTTTTTCATCAACCTCATTCAATATATCTTCCAATGTGGTAGTATCTTCAAGTATCGGTAAATTTTTACCCTTTTTCTTTCCAATATTAGACGCTTTATCGTGCATTCCAGTTAAAATCTTAACCACATTATCAGCTGATTTAGAAGCAAGTTGTTCATATCTGTTAATGTTATCTTGTAAAGAGGCTGTATCAAATAAAGGACTTCCTTTAATCTTTTTCGATATAGAATTAATAGTATTTGCAATAAATAAAAATGATTTATTAAAATCCTCCATTACGGAATAAAATACTGCGGCAAACGTGTCAAAATGCAAAATCATAACTTTAACTACTTTACCGACGGTATCACCGATAAAAATAAAAGTCTGTCTGAAAAATACGACTAATCCTTCAATTTCACTTTTATGGTCACGTACGTATTCAGAAGCTATATTAAACCAGTTTGCGTATCTCTTTAATGCATCAATCTTTCCAGCTGCGAATGTCTCTCCTATAGCAATTCCGAGACCTTCCTGTGCTGATTTAAGTAATATTGACGCTCCTTTAACATCATCCAACATGGTTTTAGACATTTCTGCGGAAGCACCATCAGCATTCTTTAATGATTCGGTAAATTTGTCAAGTTCATCAACGTTATTAGTTAAAATAGTAGCGGCTGTTCCGGCATAAAGACCAAATATTTCCATTGTTTGTCCGGCCGACAAATGAAGATCACGTACCTTTCTTAACTTTTCATATAATGTATCGTGCTGTACCGATTCAGCTCCTATTAGTTTTCCAACTTTCGAATGTTCTTGACCGAGAAGAGCTAATGTATGACGTAATCCGGTTCCAGCCTGTGATCCGACAACCTGTTGTTGAGCTAAAACCTCAATTGCCGCTGTTGTTTCTTCAAGAGATACTCCCATATTCCGAGCGACAGGTCCTACATATTTCATCGCATCTGTGTATCTTGCCAAGTCAAGAGCTGAATCATTAAATGATTTAGCCATTACATCAGCAACTCGAGTAGCCTGTGACGTATCAAGGTTGAATTGTCGCAACGTAGAGATCATTATTTCAGTTGATCTTTCCAATCCTTCTTCTGATCCAGCAGCGAGATTAAGAGCATCGGGTAAAACAGCTATCGATGATGCAGCATCAACACCTAATTTACCCATATTTACAAGAGCTTCTCCGGTCTGTACTGCTGTAAATACGGTTGTTCTGCCATAGTATGACATAGCCTCTTTTAAGTCATTAACCTCATCAGATGTTGGTGTCATTATTGCGCGCATACGAGATATTTGATGTTCAAATGACATGAACAATTCAGAACTTTGGCGAATACCGTCCTTAAGTTTAAATATAGCGGATGTCATAGCCCCAGCGGCAAGAGCCCCAGGGCCGAACCTTACCGCAAGGTTTCTTATTTGTCTTTCAAAAATACCAGCACTTTTCGCAGCACTGTCGGTTACTTTCGTTTGATCAGAAAGAACCTTTTTACTATTATCGGAAAAGTTTCTCAAATTGGCTTCAATGGTTTTAAGATTATTGGATATAAAATCCTTTAATCTTGCTTCCATCAACAATCCTTCGTCAGCCATAGATTACCTCAAGTTTTTCGCTGGGAAGAAATATATTCAGATAATTTACCTTTGTAATACATCTCGGCAAACAAATACCGTGCTGAAACATTATTGATAGATGGAAATGGTGACGAAGGATGCGCTTCATGATATGAATAGATATGCATGAATTCAAACACACTTTTCGGAATAAATTTCTGCATACAATTTTTGTAAACATATCTGACACCATTTTCATCTTCAATCTCATTCGTTCCGCCATTAAGCCGCGTCTCATTTTCGCATCCCCAGGCATCGCGAAGTTTGGGATTCTTTTTACAAAGAGAACAATCATATTTTCCTTTCCAAATCCCAAACTCCGGATGGAGAGCGGCTATTATTCTAAACCCCGAAGTTCTTCTTCCGTCAATACCGCACGTTCATTGATTGCGTTCTGTAATTCTATTTGCAATTCAGGACGTAAATAACGGATGAAATCCCGAGTGGAGATTTTCTTTGTTTCAACGACCTTTCCTTCTCTGGAAAAAACAAGTGTGCTATTCAGCGAGTCGTAATTAGCGATACGTCCGTCTTCAAAATAGAAATTCTTTACCGATCGAATACCTTTCTCCAGTGTTTCAACTCGTGCAGCTCCACTTTCAATATGAAGTTTAGTCTCCTTTGTCGATTGATCAAGCGTCATAAATCCGGAAGCGTCCTCCCTGCTTGCCGCTTCAAGTCCGTCAAGGCTTTTTAGAACAAACACCGGCCAAAAATCCTTCGGGATATTATTAAGTCGGTACGATCTCGGAACGTATTTAAATTCCGCTTCAACGGAAAATCCGAGACATCCGGAGAGTTTTGCCTTCAATTCATCAGTCAATCTTACTTCTTTTACTTCCATACTACGGCCTCTTTCTATAAATCACGGCCCGATTTATAATAGGGAGAGGGCAGGGGCCGCTCCTGCAAATGATCCCGCATAAGAATCATCCTCTCCCGTAAGTTAATCAAATTTTAGTACCTTGCAGAATCTCAAACTCATCATTACCAGCAGGTCCACCTTTCAATTCACAGTTTTTCTGATTTGTTACATGACCTTCACGCTCCTGTGGATTGTATGCTTTAATATACTGTACCGCGGGAGCGATTAATTGAGCATTAGTTCCAACAGTAACAACCATCGCACCGGTAGTATCACCAGTCCATCGAGCATAATCCCCACGATTTGCAATCAAATCCATATCCGGATCAAGCTCTAACGAAATATTTCTTCCGACAATATGAGCACCTTCATACCCTTCGGACTTTGACGGATCAGTAAACAACTGGACATCATTACCAAGATCAATTGTAAATTTATCAAGTTTCTGTGTTTCGCCGAATAATGTTATTGTGCTTGACAGCACAGCATCGGGAAGATCAGTATCCGTGATAGTTGGAGTGATAATAGAAGCGTATGCTCTATCCTCAATTCCAGTTAATACGCTTCTGAAATCGTAATTGAAACTTAATGGACGACCGACACTATCGAGCACGTATTTACAATTACCCATACCGCCACGACCACGTATTACGAGATCGCTCGGAGAAGCGCCTTCGTCACGTTCCTGTATGTGAATAGTACCCGGGACACGAGTATAGTCAGCATGAGGAACATATCCTACACCTGTTCCGGCATAAACTGTTTCTTTCAACCCACACATTCGTTGAGTAACTCCCCATTTAGGAGCGGTTCCAAGAGCGGTATCGCGCACATAAAAATCATGACGTGCTGTGATTTTGAGCTCTCTTTTTCCGGCAATGGACGGATCCCACGACATATGGCCACGCGCTATTTTTCGAGCATACATCTGGATTTCAGGGGAATACTCAATGTCATTCCACGGGATGCTGTAATCGCTTGCCGCCAACGTTTCTTCAGTATAAGGAGTGCTCTCAATTTTCACTCCCATAGTCCGCTTCGCTTTGATAAATGCCATAAAGCACCTCCTTTGTTAAGCTAAAGCAGTCGGATCTTCTAATTTTTGTCTGTACCAAACACGAAATTTGACTTCGATACCGCAGTTCGGCCGCGTCGCTTGATAACCGAATTTGCGACTACCTGTGTAAATGCAATTAAACACTGTCCGTACTCCGCTGGAGGAAGGAATATAATAATACTGACCAAAATAGGCTTGTAAGTCGGCAAGTTTATTCTCTTGCGCTAACTCAATATCATTCGCTTCTTCCATGAAGTTTACAAGTGTAAATTCAAATGAATTTTCAAGTATTGCCTTATTCGCCCCCGATTGCGTATGTGAACCGATATTTTGATTATTGCACTGTTCATCGTCCATGAATAAATCAACTGCGTCAAGTTCTGGAACGTTTTCCGGGTCTTTTATCGGGGTTGCGATATGACGAATCGACCTTTTATAAATGTACCCATTACCCGAAGTACTACCGGCAATGATAGTACTCAACCCGTATTTTATAGCGCTTCTTATTTCGGTTAAGCAGTGGTTAGCCATTTTTCATTTTCCTTTGTTAAATAGGAAAGCGCTTCATTTCTGAAATTGAGCATATCTTTATCGTGAGGAGCATGTCTCAATACAAGTTTACTATACCAAAGAGCAAGTTCAATCTCTTGTCGTTTAGTGAATATTTCTATCAATCTCCTTGACGGAAATTCTTCGTAATAATAGGGTGATTGGAAACTCATCCCGTTAAGTTTCTTTTTCATTGCTTTCTTATAATGGTATATAGCTTTGTCCTCTTCCTTTTTATCCATGAATATTTCACCGAGAATACAATGAGTTTCTGCATAATTTTCGCTGAAAGAAAGCGCGAGGTTAGCGTATATCTCGGCCTCAAAAAGATTGTCAAGCGAATACTCCGCAATTGTATAGCACATCATTGCCAGATTTTCATCATTCGCGTATCTAAAATCAATACAGGTTCTCATTTCCTTCAAGGCTTGTTTTAAATCATCTTCATTTTTCGTATTCCGATATTTGGATAACATTTCATTTGCATGAAATAAATAAGAATGTTGTGTCGGTTCAACCTTAAGCTCATGATCAAGTATCTTCAGATTTCGTTCAATACTGATCAATGGATCTTTTTTTCTTGCATGTTCGATATCCAATCCTTCAATGTTCGCCATTTTATTTGTTGTATGTAAATCAAGTTGTTCGTGTACCGGATGCATCCATCGTATATTTTTATCATTTCGAGAGATACGTTCTTTCAAAAATCTTGTTGAAAATTTACCGGGTTCCCGTTCATTAATCAAATAACCCATCATTATAAAGTCACGATCACTGGAAAGGACTTGTCTTTTAAGGTTGAAAAGTGCTTCGCTACATTTGATCCGGTCATCACAATCTAACCACATGATAAAATCAGAGGTGGTATTATCGATACAAGTATTTCTTGCAGCGGCGAAATTGCCATAAGGATAGCGATCAGAAATCCAACAGTAATTACATAATGTCAAGTTATTTATTTGTTCAAGGTATTCATCAAGTTTTGACCTATCTTCATTAAATTTCGACAATTCATAAGTATAACAAATGACAATCTCATCAAAGAAATTTTTTGCATCGACTGTTTGCAAACATTCGAGAAGATTATCTGACTCTCCAGGACCAACTATTGTATTAAGTGCTAAAGTTTTCATTGCGCGACCTCTTTCATAACCAGTGTTTTATCGTTATGCTGACGATAATAATAAAAATTAAACCGATCTTCGTACTTTTCAAAAGATATTTTTCGCGGAATGATGCATTTTTCTCCGGCAATTTCAAGAAATTTTTTATTCAGTCCTCCACATATCCATTGCAAATCGCATTTCTTGCATGGGTAGTCTTTACATTCAACTGTATTAGATCCGGCAATCCCCCACTGGAGAAAAATCTCCGGTTGTTTAACTTTGATCGAGTAATCCCATTCATATGGATCAAAAACAACATGGAGATCGTTACAAATGCATCGTCGGTATTCTTCCGCTATTTGACACATAGGATAATAACGAACATTGACACCTATTCCGGTGTCTTCAAGAATTTTTATTGCTGAATTAAGTTGAGGTTGAACAATATAAAAGCCTGCAATGATATCTTCGACGGATTGATTATCATACATCCATCCGTGATGAGGATTCATATTTATGAAATTGACAATAGACGGATTCCATTGTTTCATCCATTCAGCGGTTTCGGCGAGTTCACTCTGGTTGAATTGATTAATGACACAATTAAACCGTAATCCAATTCGTCCATTGATTTGTTCGAGGAATTTAATTTGATTTTTACGTGCACCTTGAACCGTCAATTTATCATGCGTACCCTCTAAACCATGAACGGAAACAAGAAACTCCTTAAGGCCTATATTAATAAGATTAGCTGCTATGAATTGATTAACGACACCATTGGTGATAATAGTCGAACCACAATTTTCCTTATTCAGTAATTCGATAAACTGATAAATATCAGGATGCATTGTCGGCTCTCCACCAGTGAAGTCACACCAAGTATTGCCTCTGGAAAGCCCCTTCCCGATCTCCTGAACTATTGTGTCATGATCATGAAATTTTCCTTTCGTCAAATCGCCTTCATGATGATGATAACAAAATTTACAATTCATATTACATCGATGTCCTACATCGACAACGAAACGTTTAGTACATTGCGGCCTTACCATTGAAAACATCCTTTCGTTCTATCGAAATATTTAAGCCAGGACCAATCTTGAAAATAAAGATCAGGTCCTCCGAGTAAATTATCAACAGTCTTTGTCACTCCTCTGGTTAATGGATTACCGTAGTCATGTCCGGTAATAAACGCATTATCCTTAAGTTTTCTTGACATATTAATAATATCTAATTTACACATTTCTTCGGAATGGAAACCGTCAATATAACAACCATCAAGTGATCCATCAGGTATTTTATTTAGTAAATTAAGATTATCACTCCTTCCTTTCAGTTTTATTATATTGTTAAACCGCTCCATGCGAACATTAAACATCGCCTCTACTTCAGCGGCAGATCGCGTATTATAATCAGGAGCCCATTCCCAAATATCAATACAGTATAGTCTCGAACACCGAAGAGCCCAAAGTTCCGTACTATCTCCGTCATAACATCCAATCTCACACCATACAAGATTATTCGGTAGTTCACAAATAAGATCAATCAATCCGCGCAACTGGTTGAAATCCGATCGATGCCCTATCGGTTTGATGATCGATTTCATTTCACTCTACGAAATGCAACGATTGACGTGTAGAACGTAGTGGGATGATACGTAATTTCCTGCAAACGATCATCTTTAATTAGAGTATCGTAATAAAATTTGTTTACTCCTGCTCTACTATGGGTAAAATCATGAAAGACAAGAGTACCACCAACCCTTATTTTATTTATCCACGCTTTATAATCTTTACTAACTCCATCATAAGAATGATCAGCATCGAAAAAACAACCATCAATAGAATCGTCGGATATTTGTTCAGCAACATCATATGAACGGCCACGAAGTACCGTCACGTTTTTACAGTCGGATAAATAATTCTTAATTTTAGTGAAAGAATGCGGATTATCGTTATAATTCTTGATATACTCTTCTTGCCATGGCTTATCTTCAATCAATTCCAACTGCTCAAATACATCAATAGTTATAACCTCTTTACAGTAGCGCGACAACATTCGAGCAGTTGTCCCTTGATTGGTGCCGAGTTCAACAACCTTTTCTTTTCCAGAGAGCAACGTTATTAAAACATGAATATCACCACTGGAAAGAGAGCCGTAAGAGTATGTCTGTGACATATATTGTACAAAATCATCGTACGGCGTTATTCCGTAACCATAAATAGCGTCGCGAAAGACTTGATGGAGTAATATATTTCCTTCAAGCAACTCACTCTTCATTTTGGTTTTCAGTTGAGGAAAATGTGCCATGAAAAAACTATGATTTAGCCCTACTGCAATAGTTTCCTGCTTGATAAATGGACGATAATCAATATCTTCAAAAAAGACATACGGTATTCTATCAATATTTATCGGAAGAAATACAGCGCGCGGCAGTTTTTGGCATACATCCTTGAATTTCCATAACGCTAATGGCGTTAGTATAGGTTCACCGAATGTAGTCCATTGTAGTTGACTATTAGAAGAGAGAATTGTGTTAATGGATTTAAGCCATGATTCGGTAACAAGGGAACGTTCTTTTGCATGGAAATATCCATTGAGAACACGACCATCGCTCCACTGGAAAAAACTGAATTCTTTTTCATCATTGACATAATCCGCGAGAAGAGAAATTGGCCGGATAAACACCGTATCCGCGTCTAACCAAGTACCTCCGAATTTGTTGATTATCGAAACACAGATACAGTCTTTTCGATGGGCGAGACATGTAAGATTTTTCCATCGTTTATCCAATCCTGAATCAGTAAGGTATTCGTCAACATTTTCAGGAGTCAAGATTATCAATTCAGGACACCACCTTTTCATGGAATCAAGACATAATTCGATATAAGTAGGAGTGACCTCTCCTTTTGGATTCTCCCAATAAGTGAAAACTTTATTATTCATGTATACCTTCTTTCGCTAATTCCGATTTGTATACACGATAGTTGAATTCAAAGTGTTCACTCTGTTTCTTCATTTCGTGATAGTGAATGAGGCGGCATTTGTTGACACAAACAAATTCACACCTTTTATAAATATTCTTAATTAGTTGACAAAATAAAGTATCTTCCCACCCGCTACCGACCATACCCATACAGAATCGTAATTTTGGATTGTCGATAATATCACTTTTGCGGATAGCAATTGACGCTGATAATATCGCTTTATCCGCTATGGATAATGAGCGGTCGATACAATTATCTACTCCCATCATAGGAGAGAGATTTCCGTCGGGAGTAATCAAACGGGCCGACGAAATAGCGATATTAACATCGGTTTTCAACGGTTCAACAAGATCATGTTGCCATCCAGTATAAAAACCACCGATATCGTCGTCAATCATAATGATATATTCGTTGATGGTATCGAATGCCTTCATCAATCCGTAATTTCGATTTACGGATGCCGACGCATTAAATCCGGTAGGAATATAATTAAATTCTTCCCGATCAAATGTTTTGATCAATTGGGTATGAAGCTTTATATCCTCATACGCCTTACATGATGGAATAATAATGTCGTACATGCGGCCTCTTTCGGTTAAGTTATCTTTACAAAACGTGAAAGTTTTTTCGTAACAGCCTTGTTTAAATAGTCTCTTCCCTCCTTTTTCCATTTACCGGTGACATCGGTTCGCTTTGGATAATAGGCCATAACTCGACCCCATGCTAACCGATAATCGCTGAATTCATGAGTTGGTCCATAAACGATCTTGTTCGCAAGCTGAACGATGAAATCTTCCTGACTTATAATCGATTTCGTTAACCATCCGCGACGAAGAGTACCGGTGATGACATTTAAGCCCATCTTTCCTTTTCTTCCAGTGTAAAACTCTTTGATTGCGGCTCCTTCAAATAAACGGATACCTTCAAACATACCTCGGCGTATCTGGTCGATTACTGCATCAGTCTTATTCCGTAAAGCGGTAACAACCTGATCGATATTTGAAGTAAGTTGAATAGTAAACATCATTTACCCCAAGTTCTAACGTATGAATATAGCATGTTAAGTACTTCTTCACGAAGTGGAAATTTCATATGCATCGGATTACTCTGTCGAATTGTAACCCCATCTTTCTGTGTTCCGGAGTTTTCAAAGTCAAGCTGATGCTGACGCATGTATCGAATTTGTGCTTCGCACGCCATAACGATGTTAGGATAAGCATTTAAAAGAGATTCCTGCGCAAACGCCGATAACGTTCCGGTAACTGCCGGAGTTGTTGCCGTTGTTCCTTCATCGTCGTACTGTACTAATGTTTCTCCAACCGAAAATTTTCCGTAATATTGTTCAAGAGTCAGTGACAAAGAAGAATAAGAAACGACAATACCTACAGCCCCTGAAGTAGAACCTATAACATATTTTCCAGCGACAAACGTTCCTGCACCGGCGGCAAGAGTCATCACCGAACGAACCGCATCATATGCAAGCCCTCCCGTGTAACGCACGCGAAGCGCTTTTGCCGCGGTATAGCTCAATGTATACGGGAGTACAATTCTTCCTGTCTGTGAATCATTAACTGGATCATCAATTTGTGATTCGTCGCCTGTCCACAATCCAAGAGAATCCTCATAAATATCCGTGAGTGTCACCACTGGAAAAGAAGACAGCCAGTACTGAACACGTCCGTACTCGACATCGAAGTACTCCGTTCTTGCCTCGATATGTAAATTCCTACAGAGATATCCTTCGATATCCGTTGAAACTGAACCAAGCCAGTTTTGAAGTACACGGTTGTTGGCTGTATTGTTCGTGATCAGAGATTCTGATTGACCGGAACAATATAGACGTAATCTTCTTAAACTTGATAAAAGCATATTGGTTTCCTTAAGTAAGGTGGGGCGTTATAACCCCACCCCATCACCACCCGATCACCGCCCTTATACGGTGGGAGCCCCATCAATATCAAACACCGGTGCTGTCATAACCGGTCCAGTACCTCCATTCAACATGTAGGTAACGCCGATATTGCAAGAGCCCGTGCTCGTTTTGAACGTCTCCACCCACAAATACTGTTTTTGTCCACTGCATCGAAGTTCTGCATAATGCTGTTGCTGGTCATTCGCTGACGTCAACTGTGTAAAAGCTGCACCACTAATAGCAGTAGCCACAGTAACATCATCGTCGTCATTTTCCAAAATGTTAATGTCAAGGGTGTTTCCGGCACCGATAACCCCAACATTGGCATGGAAAAGAATGGAATCATACCCGTTAACATTAATGTACGTATTCGATGCCGCTGCAGCTCCATTGTAGAGCGAACCGGCGGAACGATAATCCGCTGATTCTACGGCAACGCCCAACTTCAAATCTTCATGAATTTTACTTTTCATAAGAAGTTTCTCCTTTCGTTAATTATTACCACGAACTCGGAACGGTTTGCGCACCGGTAATACGCCGAAACGCTCCCGGACGAACAACGACGCAGTTAAACCCTTCCTCGACGATCACCCATACGGCATTTTGTGCAAACGCCGACACGCTACCGACTGTTGCCTGATCGGAAATTCTGATAGTCATCCCCTGCCATCCAAGTAGCCAGAAGCGAGACCAGTCTCCATAGTAAACACTGGAAAGAGTATTGGTCGTATCGGAACCCTTCGTCTCCGTCGCCGGAAGATAGGTCGATTCACCGATTTTACCGACGATACCGTTCAATGCCGCGTCGTCGAGATATCCAAGATTCTGGATAACAGGCTGTCCCTGTTTAGCGGCTTGACCTGAATACTGCTTGATACGTTCCGTCGCCATTCCGGTTTTAACCATCGGACGCATCAGGAAAGCAAAATTTGTAAGCGGAACCCCCGCCATCTCATTCGCCTCCGACAATTCACCCTTTGCGTAAAGAGCGTCGGTAATGGTAAATCGTCCACCATTAGTTTCACCGGCGATGGTTGACGTCGCGATGCCCCACTTCGAATTCATCAACCCGGTAGGTTCATCTTCAGTACTTTTACCGATAATAAACATCTCGTGTTTTTTCGCACCAAGAGATTCACCAAGATCACGGTTAATGAGAGAATCAATCCCTTCTTGCGACTGAAAGAGTAACGTTTTGCTAACGAAGGAAAGACCGGCGGCGCGTTTCGGATTCGCGACGATTTTCCCGAACTTCAATTTTGATACGGTAGGTGCTTCATTCTCGCCGACCATATATGTCGTCGTGCCTGAAGTAATCGTCGGAATCTCAAGTTGACCTGAAAGACCGTTAAGAACAGTACACGGAAGAATCGATTCAACCGGATTGGATTGACGTGCAATGGTACTAATCGCACCAGTTAACTCTATCGGAATCGTGAATCCGCCTGATTCACCATCTCCCGCATAGTTTCCGGTTGCGCGCGTCTGCATTGCTTTCTTGGTAGCGCTGACAATATCGCGTTCCTGCTCACAACCTTTCCAGATATCCGGACCGAACTCACCGGGAAAAGCTTGACGAACAAGAGCCCGAACAAGTTTAGTCGAAGAAAATTTGATCTTTCCGTTGTTAAGTTCGTCCTTCAACCCCGGAACCATAGTTCCATAACTTGCAAGCTGTTGTTGCATATTTTTTTGGGTTTCGGTTACATGGATAAGTTCCTTCTTAAGATCTTCAACTTTTTTGTCACTTTCACCAAGACCGTCTTTGACACATTTCTCAATTTCAGTTTTAAGACTATTGCCATAGTCCGTCAACTTACTCTGTACGTCATTGAGCAACGTTTTCTGTTCCTCAACCGTCATAGGCATAGTTTTCTCCTTTGTTATGCTTTCGGTTTAATACTAAAACTTTTCAGAAGATCGCTACTATACATCACCTCATCGACATCGCTCGCCTTGCTCGCCGCCGGAGAAGAGAGTTTATCGGAGATTGACTTAAGTTGCATGATCACTTCATCAAGTTTATTTGTCAATACTGTATCTTGTGCCGGTGTAAAATTACACGAAGGACATTCGAGATTTTTGTCATCCTCTTTTGCCGCCGTAAATGATCCCTTGTGCGCTTTGCAATGTTTTCGTGCCTGATCAGCATCCCATGAATCTTTCGGATAACGATGAGCTTGTACGGCGGATGATTTGTCCTTACGATATCCAATAATCAATGAATATTCTTTTCCAGTGTGAACATAACCGCCGACATCGTTATTATCCTTTACTTTCTTTCTGAAAAATCTGACGAATTGATCGGGGTCTTCAAGTCTGCACGCATGTTCGTTAGGATAAGGACGAAGGACGATATCCTTATTTATTTCTTCAAGATCATTATCGGAAAGTAAAGTACCGATTTGGTCGATAATATTAGTGTCGAAATGAAGGACGACAGGTTTCAGATAATCCTCAAAAATATTCAATATCTCCGTGTCAGGAAACCATTTCAGTTTTTCAAGAGTAAAGATATCATCTTTACTGAATATTTCTCCAAATTCTTTACGATTAATATTATTTAAGGCATTGGTTAATGCATCGGGATTGGCGGGAATAGATACCTGACTATGTTCAAGATAATCTATCGCCAAAAACTCAACCCCCCATTTACCGACACCAATCTTTTTCTTTTCTTCAGGAGTATGATCGTTTTTGACTGAAAGCGGAATAAACCCTATCGATATCCCGGGCATGATGCCGCTTTGACGGAACTTAAAAGCCTGATCCGCCCTTCCGGTAGTATCAACACGGTTATCGATGTAAAGATCCCATGAATAAATACCTTTCACCTCCGGATCTTTCCAAATTTTGATAGAGTTACCGATCGGAAAATTACCATGTTCATGAGATAACATTACAACAGGATTTTTCAGATAGTTATCGAATTTACAACCGTCATGTCGAACAATATCACCATAACGATCAGTCGTCTCATTTGTAGTAAGCCCTTCGAGGACACGACTTTCATACCCGCTTTGGTATTCAATACCCGCTTTTTCGCAAAGTCCTTTACATTTTTCAGCAGTCATCTCAACCATTTTAGGTTTATGACACGCCATAGTAAACCGAACCTGTTTTCCTTCACTTTTTGCTTTTAAAAGTGACGATTCATCTTTTACTTTAAAAATATCAAGTAGATTTTTCAGAGCGAGATCCATTATTATCTCTCCTTATTTCACGATTTGTACAGACAGTTTCACCTTTAAAAGCACATTGTCCTCTGCATTTTGAAGTACAACGACGTATAGTCATGCATCGACGATCAATCATGCGGTTATTTGTATTTTCAATCATGGCGCCTCCGCAGCTACATTTACACAACGACAGTTGATAACCTCCGCCGGTTCGTTGGTTGTATCATCAAGAGGATGCAACAATTTAGTGACGGGAAATCGTTCTCCTAATCGAACAACATGTCCATTTTCAGCCGTATGTGTTTCACGTACTTTCTCGTCCATCGCTGATACCCATTCATGCCATTCAATATCTTCCATCGTAAAGGCAATATAGCGAGCGTCCTCCGTAACAGATCCAATTTCGGTTCGTGCAATAGTCATCGTTTGATTTTTACGCTCTTCGTAAATACTATTAAACGCTGATTTTAGTTCTTTTGCAAATTTACCAGGAGCCCAATTTTCCGTATTAGCTTGATTAAAAAGATCAATAGCTTCTTTTTCGACTGATTTAAACGTCGTGTTATTCAATCCACGAAGAAATTTTGCACGACGATTTAACGACTTGTCAATAGTTTCGTCAGTTGCATGCCATCGGATCAGTTCTCCAAGCTCCTTTTCAAGCTGTTTTTCGGTTCTTTTTAGTTGTTCTACGTGCATCGGGCGCGACAAATCGATTAATTTCTGGTCTTCTTTACGTTTATCAATGAGGATATCGTCAAGTGAAATAATAACGGCTTTTTTTTGCTTCGCTAACCATTCATCAACCTTATCCTGAAAAAGATTACGCTGTTGATTGAAAAATAAATAAATCGCTTTTGAGTAGCTCTTTTCTTCGGGGTCAAGGACCCGTTCAACGTAGTCAAACCACCATTTTTCCTTGCTATCACAGGTAATAACTACTGATTTCTCCGGTTTATCGTCCTTTTTCGGAGATTCATCATCGGCAGTACCACTAAACGGAGCAGGTGCAAACTGTGATTTCATTTCCAGCGGATTCATGGCTAACCATGGAGCTGTCGCCAATTCGTCATCGGAAAGAGGTATTCCCACTTTACGAAGGGCCATCACTGGAGGAAGAAAACATTTCTCGACAAGTGTCGACGCCGTAATCGACCTGTCCTTATAGTTCGGCTGAAGATATTCGACTTTCGAAGTGTCAAGCCCTATACGTTTGTTACGATCAATAAAACGAACCAATGAGTAATTAATAGCATCGCATATCAAATCGTTCATCGGAAGATTGACATCGTGCCAAAGCATCTTCCGACCTTCGACAATAGTCGCAAAATTAATCTGTTCGTAGTTACCAATAGCAATTTTGTTCAGCCCAAAAGCAGAAATTTGACTTTCCTGGACGAATTTCTTCATTTCGCTGTACTGCATATCAACGTTAGTCAAACCGATATGTTGATATTTGAGACCTTTCGACAATATGGCTATTTTCTGTGCATTGGAATATCCGCTCATCGTCTCATTCCAATAACGCATCTCTTCTTTTCGATTATCAGGAGTCATTAAAACTTCAGTGGATAGTAGCCCGGAAGGAACTCCTAAATTTTCGAAAATACTGTCATTATACAAATCGGACTTGAGGTCGAGTGACAAAGTAAGCATCGCCGGATGAAAATTAGCAATTCCCTCCACCCAACTGTACGGATTAAACTGACAAACTCTTATCAGTTGATTAGGTGCGTAGATTTGTTCCGATGAAGGAGCAGCATCAATTTTAAAACTCCATCCCGACAATACTTTCAACCCACCCTTACCTTCGATAGTTTTTGGGGTGATATATGTATCGTTCATCGGCGTCAACAAGACAGGCAACTGTCCTCGATTTAGATCAACCGGATCGCCATTCTTATCCATACAAAGGATAAAGCATTGTCCACCCTTTGATGCACGACCTATCCCTCCGCTGGGAAGGAGCACCGACAGGATTATTGCCTGAAGAAAAGACGTTTTGTTGAGCAGTGGATGAGGAGAGCATAACAGTTCAATAAGCGGATCATCGAAAACCATCTTTTGCGGGTTGTTAATGTCATACATATACCACGGAAGACGGCTGACGTTGCGCAAAATGTAATTACAACATGCAAAAATAAGATAGTGAAATTTGTAAGGTTTACTTTCGACATCTTTTGACGTTATTTCTCCGCCAGTAGCGCCGGCCCATCTGAAAAAATCACGATCAAGCCCGGAAGGAGCGGCTCTCTCTACCGGTTCGATCTCTCGGCCTAATGTGTCAATCAATTTGACTTGTTCGCCGTTCATATAGATTATTTTCTATTAATTCTCTTCGTAAATTCAGTTTTTATTAGCGGAATTATCCAATGTTTCCAAAAATTAATAATCGATGTAATCGTTCCGAAAAGAGCTCCTGTCAACGCGACAGTTATATACTCATCCGCCCCTGTTACTCCGGTAGTTGATACAATCCACGGAGTGATTTTAAGTGCAACTAATCCCGTTAACAATCCGCTTATAGTTGCAGTAGCCCCTTTTCTTCCAGTGATATTCAGATCAGCCATACTACCCCCTATTTAATAGCGTATTGACTTATCTCATCAATAAATTCATCCTGCGGTTTATTGTACCGTTGCATCAAAACCTTGAGCGATTTACAAACGTAAGAGGGCGCGTGACCGAAAAAGAAACGATCAAGTACCGGATCAGGATGAATATTCGGATCTCCTACGTCGGGAAGCTTGACGATTTTTCCATAGTCAACTCCTCCCAGGAGATTACCTATATTATCGACCTGATCATGTATCCCTATGTTAAGAGTAGTCGAACATACATGTGCCTTTGAACATTGAGATTTACCCACTTTATTCATGGTTTGCGGTCCGCAATACGTAATCGATTCGCAATTTCGCTGGAGAGAAGACCGAATAAAATAAGCAGCATTGATTGAAATCACCGATCCGGCGGAGTGTCCGTAAAGAGAAATTTTCCCATTAAATCCACGTAACGCTTCGATAATTGGATTCATAAGGATGGTGCGAAACGATTTGCGGAATCCATAGTGCCACCCGTTGTCAAGGATACATTGCGCGTTTCGCAGCCATCCCTGTAAGGATTTCGTTCCCGACGTAACTATGATACACTCTCCGGGAATTTTCAGAATATAAGCACGGTCTACTTCATCTTCCAATTGGTAAAGCTTTTCAATCATGCCGCCAAATTCGATATTGGCGTAGTGTTTGTTAATAGCGCTGACTATATAAGCCCAATCATCATGTTCAGCAAGCATGGCGTGAAACAACGCGCGCACGTACGAATGGGATTTACGAATATCAAGCATTGTTCAAATCCTTAAAATATTTGGTTATGATCTCTGAAAATTCCATATCGGTGTTGATTAGCGGAATATTTATAATTATAATCCCCGAATCAAAAGGCCTTGTCGATGTAGTAATATTATTATCAGACACTGCCTATATCCAATCTTCGCTTCATATCTTCGATTGACAAACGTAACGAATCAAAACTCTCAACACCTGTACTATTGAAAAATATGAATCCTCCGTCTCTTCCTTTTTTAAGATCACTAATTTCCGCTTTCAATGCATTAATCTCTTCGCGCAGTCCTTGAATATCGTCAATCTCCGGATCACGCGGAAAGATATCCTCATCGCCATCGCAAAAAAGAAATCCGCTAAAATACGGAACACCGAATACATCAGCATTACCTAATTGACCGACAAGGTCCATATCTCTTGGATGATTACCCATTACTGTACCCTCCATGTCGAATCACGCATTGCCTGGATACACTCCTGCTTTACATTAGAAGGAATGAGACGTTCGACCATCATGCGTGTAAGTTTGATATCGTAACATTGATTATTCAACTTATCCTCGAATGGACGATGCATTCGGACAAAAGTATTTTCCGCTTCCGGTCGTATAATCTTCACGCGCGCATACGCTGTACCATTGTTGCAATTCAACTTGACCGCTGAAAAGAAAGAAAATATTACCATAAGCATACTCATGGTAACGACCGACGCCTTGAAATCAAAAGCAATTCCTGATATCCTTCCGTGAGAGTTCTTTTTCAATCTTACGAACATAGCGGCCCTTCCTTACGTTAATTCGTCAATCCTATTTTGTCACGTTTATATTTCATGGAAAATATCGAAGTGAATATCTTATCCAAATACGTATCGGCATCTTCAGATGTCTCTCTTGACAATTTGAACACCACTGTCGTTTTAGGTAGTGTATAATAAATACTTCCGATGTAAAGACTATAGAATTTGTGCTGCGTTCTATTTGCACTTTCCGTAATCGTCAATGTGTCGTAATCAGTAAGGATAACATCATCAGTTTCCGTACGATATTTAAATCTAAAGAAAAAATGAGCTGTATCTGTTTCGTCAACGGCATACCGAAGATATAAACGGATTGAATCGTTTAGGCGTGCGTCAGGGGGAATCAGTTTAGTTCCGCACACCATGCTCATCGAAGTACCGCTCCATGACGGAAGAGCGAATTCCGTAGTGCCCATCTCCTCCACTATTGGAATAGACGAACCATGTGTCAATGAAGCCACCGGAATGTCACTTTCATACCATTTAACAGCTATTGAATCCAGTATAAGTCCCGAATCACTAACGATGACTGAACCTTTAAGAGAAGCGTAATCCAAAACAGACAATCGACGAGTTGACCGTTCAGAACTCGCTCCTATGAAAAGTAAACTTACAGCCGTAACGGCAAGTGTTATGGCAAATACTTTAAACTGTCCCCAATACTTACCCATGTTCCACTCGAATCTTTAATGTGATATAGATATGATGCAGTTGCAACTACTCCCCATCCGTGGGGGTAAAACGTGGTATCGTCGTGAACAACTATCCCTCTAATATTGAGTACCGTGTCCCCGAAATCAATAAAAATCGTATCGATATGGCGAGTAATTGACTGTATTTTAGCGCCTGTCAATCCTATCTTCAACCCGCTTGAAGCATCAATAACAGAAGAATCGCATGTAATAGTAACGGTACCTAAACCTTCAGCGGAACTGATCTGAACCGGTCCGCTTGCAGTACCTATAGCACACAGAGTAGTTCCACCAATAACCAAATTCTGTCCGTCAATGACACTAAACCCGGATGCGGCATTTTTAATAAAAATGGTACTATCAACGACCAAACGCGCCTTTACATGTACGGTATCATGCCGTAACTCAATACCCTTGGTGATGCTTTGTCCGGCATGTATCATTAAAACACCTGCCGTATCATTTTTGCATCCGAAAAGAGCACTGCTTTTCCCACCAATCGTATGAGGTTCGAGAACGATTTTCCCCGAATCCCTATTTGCATAAAACGGAAATTCAATTCCTCTTCCTGTGAACAGAACAACAAACCCCGTATCACCGCTTGACATATGTATATTTCCGCCCGATGCACGATCATTGCCGAGTAATGTCATCCAAGCACCACGAGCTGCGTCTCCCGTCATACCTGCACCGCTTATCGTGAGGGATTTATTGTCATAACCATCGGCGGTATTAGCTCCGATAATTCCATACGTTGACGAATCAAACTGGACGTAATAAGGGAACGTCGTATAATGTGTCAGGTAATCATATTTTATCCCGGTGGTGCAGATAGAGCTATCTGATATACGATTGTGCAGTACCTTGTCGGTTGCGAAGTTTCTCATGGTCACTTTACGAGTGAGTAACGAATCAAGATAAACATCGCCCGCGACTACCATGAATACGAAAAGGCACAGACTTGCAAATATTTTATACATTGACTACCGTTTCGAAGAGATGTTCTTGTTGATGATTCTCATCATAGTACTGTGATCCGGTGTACATACCCATATCATTGTCAAGCAACATGTCCTGTTCAAAAGCATACCGTGCCGCTGTTATAGCATGATCGTTGACTTCAAGCGGCTGATTGATCGGATCGCCTTCCTTGTTTTTCATCCACTGGAAAGAAGAGAGCTCATTGATGGAATTCGCCAGATTCTTGTCCACAACATGCTTCCACTGTTGGAGCCATTGCAGCCCAAATATCACCGAGTCCTTGCCCTTCTTGACAGGTTCGGCGTTCATTGAATAGTGCGAACCGTTGACGCCAAAGCCTATCTGCAGTTCCATAATGCTCTTTGGTTCCGCGCAATCCCACCAGATGACGTTTTTTCCGACAAGATCTTTTGCCTTGACGAGAATATGTTGATTGGTTAATCCACGCTCATATATCTCATCAAGCCAGTAGATGGTTTTGTTTTGTTTGTCAAGAGCAAATCGAACGATAGCGGTCGGATCATTAGTGAAACCGAAATCACCGCCGAAGCGATAGGTTGAGAACTTTTCCTTTACCGCTGATAGATCGGCGATTGACCAGTTGGTGAAAATGAGATTACCGAGTACTCCCCATTTGCCCTTGGCGTATACATCGTAGTAATACCCAGTTTTACTTTCGATCTTTTTACGGTCTTGTTCGGTTAGAAATCTATTGTCGATATGAGTGGTGTGGAGGATAAGGATTTCATTAGGTACATACTTGTAAGTAATCCACTTGCCGCCGAAAAACCTCTTGCATATCCAATGGTTCCGCATGATAGGATTGAAAAAGAATCGCATGCGCTTCACCACTGGAGAAAGACCGCGCAATCGGAGTTCAAGCTGTTCAAAATCAGCCAGTGTTAGTTCGGTCGCTTCCTCGATATCGATATCGGTGATAATTCCGTTCGGTACTATGATGGATTTCAATTTCTCTACGTTGTCAAGTCCACGAAAATACATTTTTCTATTATCGGGACGATACGTAATCTCCATCGGGCTTTCGGTTATTTTGAAATCTTGATCAAGATGGAATTGAGATATGGCTTTTTTCGTTTCGGAAAAAATCGATGAACCAAGAGTATCGGCAACTTTTCGAACAATGAGATAATTGCGCGGTTCATTCACGAAATTTTCGATTCTGCTTTGCGCACCAAAAGCGCTTTTGCCGGAACTTGATCCGCCGTAGAATATTTGAAGAGGAGCTTGACAATGAAGACAAGGGAAGTATCGATCATTGAATACGTCCCGTGCAATGGATACTTCAGCTAATGCCATAAGTAAACTAATTAGTAGGGGTGGAATCCTCACCTAACTCTTCGCCTTCCGGTAGGGTTGTTTCGTCAGCACCTTCGGCGTGTACAACTATACGGCTGTCGTGTACTTCGATCACGTCCTTGATCTTTCCCTCCGTTCGGTTGGCGATGAAATCACGCGCATCATCATCACCGGTTTGAGCTTGGTAGTATGTTGTGTAAAGCATCGCCTGACGTGCGTTGAGTTTGGTCATATCGATAGATGGGAACTTGTCTTTGAGTGTACGGGTTACATCGGGAGAAGCGGGACCATCGCCAATCGCCCGCAACAGATCAGGAATACACTTCGCTGCGGGAGGGCGGCCTTTCGGATTACCTGACTGCCCCGGAAGCCACACTTTCCCCCTTGGCGCTTTTTTAGTGTTAATAATCTGTTTTTCAGACATTTGGCATCCTTCTTGCTCTTATAATAAATATAACACCGATAAATTTTTATGTCAATATAAAAAAAAAGAGGGCCTTTTGAGCCCTCTCATTCGGAGGATAGATGCGGGATGCTTTACTTTTAATGAATCACTTTCACAAATCCATCACTATCAGTCGGAAACCCAAGATCATCTGAAAACCCATTATACACTTTTATAAACCCTGCGTCGGTTATAGAAAGAATATGGCCTTTGCTGCGCGGTATTCCGGATGGATCGACTACAACCAGATCAACACCACCGTGTACATTTAGCTTCAACCGCAGAAAGTTGACATTATCATCATCCTTCTCATCGAAAATGCGTAACTTCATAAAACCTCCGTATATTCATCGAAATCAATACCCATATCCTCAAATGATTCACCGACCAACTCTTCAATTTCCTCTTGTGTCAATTTCTCTTCTTTCATAAAACCTCCGTATTTCTTCCACTTAAACCATCGCTGGAAAAGAAATCCCGTGTTTCTTCCAGTTCACCATTTTCTTCAATCCACCTTTCCATAATTTTGTTGCAAATTTCAGCCGTGATATCTGCAGTGACGAAACACTCACCGACCAGAATACCAATACTGTATTTCTCACAATTGAAAACCTCAACAACCCCCGGTTTATTAACAATCTCCTTAAGTAAATCATCAGGAAGTTTATCATATCTGAAATGAATCGTCGCATAGTATTGATTTTTTAACGATATCTCTCCATGACAGATTTTAAACGAATGGCTAAAAACATTGTTCTTCATTTTCTCCACCTCCTTCCGCTTTTTTGTTTTTAATCACCCATTGATAATGTGAACAAATACTCGGATATCGTTTCTGCGGGTTATCGTCGGGCAAATCAGACAACGAACAGAAACCGATATTGTTCCGCGGACACCCGTTAATCCCACAGGGTATCAGATTCATCGTCAGGCTCCTTTTCGATTTTATCCATTAACCAATCTTCGAAATACGACGTATTATCGGTTTGATGCAACCATTCATTGTATAATTCTACCGCACTTTGTATTTTTTCTCTCCTGGTCATTTATCACCATCCTCATCCAATTTCAGCTGATCGATATCCGGAGCAAAATAAATAGAATTATTCGAAAATGGAAGATTCACTCCGGTATAAATTCCTAAAAGTTTATCAAGTTTATTAAATGTAGACCGATCAGAACATTCGGTCTCTATCTCAACAATATACTTGTATATCATAATATCACAAACTCCATTTCATGTTTTGAAGTTTTGATTTCCATTTCCAGATCGCACTCCTTTTTCAACTCGTCAGACAACCATCTGCGAAAAGATTTTTTCGACCTGTTGTGGTATTTACATTCGTCGAATAGGAGAATTGCCGCTTGTATCTCTTCTTTTCGTGTCATAGGTTACTCCTCAAGTTTAATATTAATAAAAGAACGGAATTCTTCGTATGCATCGCTTCCACCGAGAAAAAGACTACAATATTCACGAAGAACTTCCGAAGCAGTCCGGTACTTCTCCTTTTTGACGGCGATAGACGCTTTGTAATCAAGAAACCAATCGGCAAATGAGACACTATCGAAAGCGTCACTCTTATAAAATAACTCCATCGCTTTATCAACCGCCTCAATCTCCTGTTTTGTCAATCGTTCCTCCATCTCATCGCCTCCTTTTGAACTGATTTATGATTAACGATATACCGTAGTATTTTTACGACGGCATCGCTTCCGATCGTCCTGCAGAAATCCGCGACATCCGCCGGGAACCTGATATCATATTTTTTCATCGGATCATCGTATTTTGATTTTCTACCCATGATTATCCTCTTCAAAAGTTCCATAACAGGCATCTACAATACCGGCGCTATTAACGTAGCCGGATCAAATATACAATTAGTGACTCCATTACTAAACGGACATTCTTTTGTCCAATAGGGTTCAAACCTTTTAGTACATGGATTATATAATTCAGCGTTCTCTGGTATTACCTCACCAATCTGAATATTTTTATATACTTTCATAAACCCTCTTTCTCGTCCTCTTCAACTGGAACACGCAGCCATCCTGCCGGAAAGCAAACGTTAGGTATTCCGCTAACAAATGGTATTTCATCATTCCAGTAACGTTCCCATGGTCCGTCATCTATCCAACGAATTTCCGCATCCATCGGTATAACTTCACCAATCTGAATGTTTCGGTATTTCATACCTTATACTCCTCCCGGATATGTCTATCAAAATCCGACCCCGGTATTCCCTTTTGACAAATAGGGCATTCGAACCTCACGGATCTTTCCGCAATCTTGAACGCGATCAATCCGACAACCGAGACAATAACGAAGCACAACACGGCCTGAATACAAGGATTCATTATTTGCCCCCCTCTTTTACGATAATCGTATTAGGATACCCGCATACAACATATTGACAATTTAGATTTCTTTCGAAAAAGCAGGGACATATCTTGCACTCAAGAGATCCGACAAACTTGTTCTTCTTAAATCGACACCTTGTCATACATTCATTTGTTGAATAATCAACAGAATACCTCATCTTATGGATTTTGATTAACATATACGAAACTCTCCCCGTTGAACCGCCATACGAATGTTATGGAGAGCATACCTATCCCAGCGATGGGATTCTGTCCACGCGATACAAACAATCTCCGGATCACCAGCGCATGATTCCGGTATATCCATTAACGGATCGGGGATAATAATTCCACGTTCACCTTGCCATTCGATGATAGCTCCAATTGTCAAATCTGATTTCGTAAGCATTTGTTGACCTCTTCTTTTATTATCGATTTAGTTTGCATAACTATAGAAAGGATTTGAGTATCAACA
>Ga0115026_10000024_pt1 | contig 28417 bp, 26 predicted proteins | sample Mud_0915_D1_FD_83878 | JGI IMG/M metagenome (GOLD analysis project Ga0115026, IMG submission 83878) | Wetland microbial communities from Old Woman Creek Reserve in Ohio, USA - Mud_0915_D1 | ecosystem: Environmental > Aquatic > Freshwater > Wetlands > Sediment ...
TATAAGGGAATCCTGGAAACCATCAAGAAATTAGACATCTATCCGAGACAGGTCTTAATTGAGATCTTGCTGGCGGATATCGTTCTAACAGATAACGCAGAATTGGGCATAGACCTTGTCAGATACCTCGACGGAGGAAAATGGCAGCAAACCATTCAGTTTGGGGAGTTTTCAGCGCTTGCTGCAGCTGGGCCTGGGCTAACCTACACGATTGTGGAAGAAGCGGGAAAGTTTTCTGCTGCAATCAAAGCGGCGGCTACTCTTGGGCGCCTCAGAGTGCTTACCTCACCTCATCTCCTTGCCTCCAATAATAAGGAGGCCAAGATTCAGGTTGGTACATCCGAACCCATTCTTACGAATACCTATACTTCAACCGGAACCGCAACAGCCACGACACCAACCGGGTTTGTCGAGGGGACGATCGAGTATAAGGATATCGGGACCATTCTCAGTCTTACTCCCCGCATCAGTGACGGAGGATTGGTGACATTAGAGCTGACTATCGAGGAGAGCAGTTTAGATTCCAGGGAAATTGGAAGGAAGGATACGAGTACGACAGCTGCAGTAGCAAGTTCTTCTTCTACTTTTTCAGTTCCTGCCTTTAACAAGACAACTGCTAAAACAGTCCTTTCCATTAAAGATGGCCAGACGATCGCCATTGGCGGATTGATTAGGAAGACTAAGGGCGACTCGAGCCAAGGAGTCCCTTTCTTAAGTAAAATCCCCGTGATCGGTTTTTTCTTCGGAAAGAATAAGCGCACGGATGATAGGAGAGAGTTGATCCTTCTTCTCACCCCCCGTATCATCACGGACGAAAGTCAGTCGAAGACAGTCACGGATGAGTTCAGAGAGAAAATAGAAGGGTTTAAGAAGGATTTCGAAAAAGCTAAGAAAAAGAAGGAGGAAAAGTAGAAAAGAAGAAGGAAAAGTAGAAAAGAAGAAGACAAAAAAACTACACTACCCTCTCCTTGAAGGCGAGGAGTCTTCAGACAAAGGTGGAGTTACTAAGGAGTCCATAATAAGTAAGATAGACATCATCGATTTGATACCCTGGTCATTTGAAACCCCTGGACTGGATACCGGTTTTCGCCGGAGAGACAAATTTTAGGCATCATTCCTTTTCGTCATTCGGGGCTTGACCCGGAATCCAGTGTTTTCAATCTGGATTCCCGCTTTCGCGGGAATGGCGGTTCGGAATTTATGTAAAGAAGTGTTGGACGTACGACACTAATTCAGTTTCTTCAGGGCTTCTTCGATCCGGTTCATTCCCTCTCGAATATCCTCCATGGAGGTCGCATAAGAAAGCCTTTCGAAAGGATCGGCGCCGAACTCGACCCCCGGGACGAGAGCCACTCTGGCCACGTCCAGGAAAAAATCCGCCAGGCGGGTCGAGTTCTCAATCTTCTTGCCCTGGTAGGACTTGGCATAATAAGAAGAGAAGTTCGGAAAGACATAGAAAGCTCCCGCGGGCTTATAACAAGAGACCCCCGGCATCTTATTCAGGCGGTCGACAATGTAATTTCGCCTTTGGGCGAAGGCAGAAACCATCTTGCCCACTTCATCCTGTGGACCGGCGAGGGCCTCGACCGATGCCTTCTGGGAAATGGAAGTCGGATTCGAGGTGCTCTGGCTCTGGATATTGTTCATGGCTGAAATAATCTCTTCGGGTCCGGCGGTGTAACCGATTCTCCAACCGGTCATGGCGTAGGTCTTAGCCACTCCGTGGACGATGATCGTTTTCTTCTTCATCTCTTCGCTTATAGAAGCGATGCTTGTGAATTGAAAACCATCGTAGACGATCTTTTCATAGATCTCATCCGAGATGACAAAGAAGCTTTTCGAAACAGCAATTTCTGCAATGCTCTCCAGATCCTTTTTAGAATAAGCACTCCCCGTCGGATTGGACGGGCTGTTGATGATCAGGGCCTTTGTTTTCGGTGTGACGGCCTTTTTCAGATCGTCCGACGTAATCTTAAACTCATTCTTCTCGGTCGCTTCAACAATCACGGGTGTTCCACCGGCTAAGGCTACCATGGGAGGGTAAGAAACCCAGTAGGGAGCTGGAATGATCACTTCATCCCCGTGATCGAAAATAGCCTGGGCCAGATTGTAGAAAGAATGTTTCCCTCCGCAGGAAACCAAAATCTCAGACCGTTTGTAGGTTAAATGGCTATCTCCCTTGAACTTATTGATAATTGCATCCTTCAGCTCATCAATACCCCCCACGGGAGTGTATTTGGTAAACCCCTGATCAAGGGCTTTCTTAGCGGCCTGTTTGATGTTTTCTGGAGTATCAAAATCAGGTTCCCCTGCACCGAAACTGATGACCTGGATTCCCTGGGCCTGCATCGCCTTTGCCTTGGCATTGATGGCAAGAGTAGGGGAGGGCTTTAAACTCTTCGCTCGATCAGAAAGAACAGACATTTCTAAACCTCCTTAAAAAGGATCTCTGAAATTTTGTGAATCCTTTCCACACCTTTGACTTCCTGAGGCATAAAGGGAAGTTCTATCAGTCCGATTCTGGGAGAATACTGTTTTTCCAATATCTGGATATAGTTTTGCTGCATTTCTTTCCTAATCTTGTGGAAATTGCAGTCTGCCTCTTGAATAACATAATTAATAATTAAATGATTCACCTTCAGTTGGTATTCGTCAAAATCTTTAATGATCCTTTCCGTCTGCCTTACGCCAAGAGCTTCAGGTATGGTCACAATAATGAAGTCGGATTTTTGAGGATCCCGAATGAAATTGACCACCTTTTCCGCCAGATCCTCCCATCCGCTAATGATCTCTAATAGGGATTTCTTGCCTTTTTTTAACTTAATATTCTCCTTTAACTTTTCAAAATAACTATATAGATTCATATAAAATTTCGTGGCTGCCTCAAGGTGCTTCAGAAATATCTGAGGAAGATGGAGAAGCCTGAGGGTGTGGCCGGCAGGCGCCGTATCCCAAACCACCAGATCATACTGTCCACCTTCGACCAACTCTAATATATAATTGAGCATGTATTCTTCTTCAATCCCCGGGGCTCCGCCGATATAGTCAACAAAGTCGTAATCGAGGGAGGTGAAGGATGAAACGACTTCATAGATTTCCGGCCCAAACCTTTCCTTCCACTTTTTTAGGACTCCCTCGGAACTAATCTCAATTCCATATAGATCCTTTGCATGTTCAATAGGGGTCTCGATATCACCAATCTCCATCTCAAATATGTCTGAAAGGGAAGGGGTCGGGTCACTTGAGATGATCAAAGTTTTCTTCCCCTGGCGAGAGAAATGGAGCGCAATCGCAGAGGCACAGGTCGTTTTGCCCACGCCTCCTTTTCCTCCAATCATAATCAAACGCTTTTGCTCCTTATCCAGGCGTTTTAGCGAAGAATGCATAGCAGTCAAAAGGCAGTCTAAAGGCATTGATTTTAAGGATAGTAAACTTTATAATAAAATGTTTGTTTGGTCAAGATATTACATCTGGAATGACGTCCTGAGATAACACTTATGGAGGGGAGTCTTGGCAGCAGGAATGATCGAAATCGATTCGGAATTGTGTAAATATTGTAAATTGTGCATTTCCGTTTGCCCTCATCATTTGATAGAGTCTTCTGATCGAATGAATCAGAAGGGATATTACTCTGCCTTTTTTATTGAAAAACAGTTGAAAAAAGAGGGCAGAAAGTGCACGGGATGTAGTCTGTGCGCCATTGCCTGTCCGGAAATTGCCATCGAGGTGTATCGTGCCTAAGGTGTTGATGCGTGGAAATCATGTCCTTGCAGAAGCCGCCGTGCGCGCGGGATGCCGTTTTTATTTCGGATACCCCATCACGCCTCAAAATGAAGTTCCCGAATATATGTCTGAGAGGCTTTCCAAGGTGGAGGGCGGGGTCTTCATCCAGGCAGAGAGCGAAGTCGCCTCCATCCATATGGTGATCGGCGCCAGCATGACAGGAGGAAGAGCAATGACTTCTTCTTCAGGCCCTGGAATCAGCCTCAAGCAGGAAGGGATTTCATTTCTATCCGCCTTGGAGTTGCCAGCAGTGATCGTCAACATGAGTCGGGGAGGCCCGGGCCTGGGCAACATTGCTCCAGCCCAATCTGATTATTTTCAAGCGACAAGGGGAGGGGGACACGGGGATTACCGCACTATCGTCCTGGCCCCGAACTCCTGTCAGGAGCTTGCGAATTTAACCTACGGAGCATTTGACCTCGCTGATAAATACAGAACCCCTGTTGTTATCCTTGGGGACGGGATGCTCGGGCAGATGATGGAACCCGTTGAATTGCCCCCTGAGGTTCAGATAAAAAAGTTGCCGCATAAAGACTGGACCCTGACAGGTGCGAAAGGAAGGCCCAGCCGATTTATTCGATCACTCATTTTAGATCCCTTTGAGGAAGAAGAGCACAATTGGAAATTGATGAGGAAATACGAAAGGATTATTAAAGAAGAGGTGAAATGGGAAACAGCTTTTGCCGATGACGCTAAATTGATGGTGGTTGCCTTTGGGATCGCCGCCAGAATTGCGAAAGGGGCGATCAAGAGGATGAGGGATGAAGGGCTGAAAGTGGGGCTCATTCGACCCATTTCCCTTTGGCCCTTCCCGTACAAGGCCATCAAAGAGTTAACGAAAAAAGTAAGGCACTTCTTTGTATTTGAAATGAATATGGGACAAATGATCGAGGACGTCAAATTAGCCGTCGAAGGGAACGGAGAGGTCCATTTTTATGGCAGACCGGGAGGAATTATTCTAACCCCCTTGGAAATCTCAAGAGTGATTTCCAGCTATTATTATCAGAAGAGAATAGGATAGTACTGATGAAAAAGGTATTTTCCAGACCGAAATCCCTAAAAAGAATTCCTTTCCACTATTGTCCGGGTTGTGGCCATAGTCTCTTGCATCGAATTATCGGCGAGGTCATCGACGAGATGAATCTCCAAGACAGAATCATCGGTATCCCGCCCGCAGGATGTGCCGTGTTGGCATACTTTTATTTTGACATTGATATGGGAGAAGCGTCGCATGGAAGAGGAGCCGCATTGGCCACCGGCATGAAGCGGGCGCTGCCGGACCGCGTGGTCTTTACCTATCAAGGGGATGGGGATATTGCTGCCATTGGGACAGCGGAGACCATTCATGCAGCCTCCCGGGGAGAGAACTTTTCCACTATCTTTGTCAACAACGGAGTTTATGGAATGACGGGCGGGCAGATGGCCCCGACGACGATTTTAGGCCAGAAAACCACCACTTCACCAGGCGGAAGGAAGGAAAAAAGAGATGGCCTTCCGATCAATCTCAGTGAAATGCTCGCTATCGCCAAGGGCAGCGCGTTTATTGAACGGACAGCTGTCAACAGCCCTGCGAACATATTAAGGACGAAAAAGGCGATCGCGAAAGCCTTTCGCGTTCAACTCGAAGGATATGGGTTTTCGCTCGTTGAGGTCTTATCCCCGTGTCCTACCAACTGGAAAATGGAGCCTGTTGAAGCTTGCAGATGGGTCGACGAAGTGATGGCCGTCCATTTTCCGCTGGGGGTCCTAAAGGATGTGACTGGAGATAAAAAAGATGATCATTAAGACCGTTTTTTCAGGATTTGGCGGACAGGGGGTCATACTGATGGGTTACCTCCTTGCGATCGCTGGAATGTACGAGGAGAAAAACGTTACCTGTTTGCCTTCTTACGGGGCAGAGATGAGGGGAGGGACCGCGAGTTCCACTGTCGTCATCTCCACGGAAGAGATCGCCTCGCCGGTTGCTTCGGAACCCGAATTTGCCGTATTGATGAATAGTCCTTCATTGTTTCGATTTCAGAACCAGGTGCAATCCGGGGGAGCGATCTTTTTGAATTCGAGCATGATCGAGTTAAGGCCCGTCCGGGGGGACTTGGAGATTTTTGAAGTCCCAGTCAATGACCTGGCCAAGGAAATCAAGGGGAATAAGGGGGCCAATATGATTATGCTGGGAGCCTTCATCAAGAAGTCTGGTCTTGCATCACTTGAAACGATGTTTCAAGTTGCAAAAGATACTTTTGGAGACAAAAACCCCGGACTTTTCAAATCAAATAAAGCCGCTCTGCAACTGGGATTTGACTATCTCAAATGATTGGAGGGGGACATGCCGGTTAAGCAAATCTCTGTGAGTCTCGAAAATGTTCCAGGGAAACTCTCCGAAGTGAGTGAATACTTAGGTGAAAACGGTGTTAACATCATCGCCTTAAGTGTCGCCGACACCGCAGATATCAGTGCTATTCGATTTGTAGCGAACGATCCTGAAAAAGCAGCGAACGTTTTGAAAAGCCACGGTTATTCGATAAGAATAACCGATGTGCTTGCGGTGGAGACGCCCAATCATCCAGGGGGTTTGAATGCCATTCTAAGGCCCCTGAAGGAAGTTTCTGTGAATGTGAATTATCTGTACACCTGCCTCGGAACAGGAGAAAAGACGGTACTCATTGTGGGTGTGGACAAGATGGATGAGGCCGTGGAGGTTCTAAGGAAGAATTGGGTCCATATGTGTGACGCGGAACTCTATCGCCTTTAGTCGCCTAGGCGTAACTGTGAAGCCCTGAAAGAATGTAATTGACGCCAAAATAGGTAAATAAGACTGCGGCAAAACCAACGATCGACAGAATGGCGGCTTTTCTTCCCCTCCAATCCCTCGTAAACCGAGCATGTAAGAAAGCAGCGTAAACAAACCACGTAATGAGAGACCAGGTTTCTTTGGGATCCCAACTCCAGTAGCTTCCCCAAGCATAATTCGCCCACGCGGCGCCCGTAATGATGCCCAAGCTCAGCATGGGGAAACCAATCACAATGGATTTATAGTTGATTTCATCCAGGACCAGGGTCGAAGGCAGCCATTTTGAACCTTCCTCCGTAGGGGAGCCCTCCCTATCCCGGATTAAATAAAGGATGCTGACTCCAAAGGACACGGCAAAGGCTGCATACCCAAAAAAGCAGGTGGTGACGTGGATGGTTAGCCAATTGCTCTGGAGGGCAGGCATCAGGGGGGTGATCTTTGAATCAATGCCTGGGATGATGGAGGTCAGTGCGATCGCCAAGAAAGCAAAGGGAGTGATGAAAACCCCTATGATCTTCTGCTGATATTTGAATTCGAGGATGAGATAGATTAAAACAATGGTCCAGGAGAAAAAGATCAAGGACTCATACATATTGGACAAAGGAACATAGCCGTAACCCGTCTGATGCGTTTCCAACCAGCGGACCACAAGGCCCCCCGAGTGAATTAAGAGTCCAATGATGAGCAGAGAAGTGGAGAGGGTTCCCAGCATCCTATTCCTTGAAGCGGCAAAGATGAGGTACCCCAGGAAACAAAGGAAATAGATTCCCATCGATATATTAAAGAAAGCTTGGCTTGATAGACCCATATCTGCACTCCAGAAGTGTAAGCTTAAGAATTAACTTAAAAATAACCGATTAAAGTATGGTTGTCAATTTTATTGTTTTCGGTTTATTAGGAGTCCACAGAAGTCCCTGATGGTGAGTCAGGGACCTCTGTGGCAGGAAAAAGGAGGAGAGAAGGAGGATTGCTTATTTTTGACCGACGACTTTTTCCTTTTCCAAATGAAGGAAGGCAGGAATGGTTTTCTTAGGTCTGGCTATTTCGGTGAGTTCGATTTTGTAGGTTGCTTTCAATAACAATACCCCATCGTCTTTATGTCGGTGGATGAATTCCTCCATGGCCACATTTTCCCGTCCTTTGAAGATATTGCGGCAGCGCCTCAATAAATGCATGATATGGACATCATCTATTTTATAATAAACCTCTAGAGGATGGTGAGTTTCTTCTGGGATCGTTTCTAAATCACTCACATCGATATCTTCAGCGATGGCACTCATCACCTTGAGGAAAGCATCTATTTTGTCCCCGGGGAGGGGAGGTTTCACTTCTCTTTCTAATTGTCTGGAAATCTCCTCTGATTGAATTTCTACGTGGACGCATTTCAGCGAATAGTCTCCGGGGATCAACTGATATTTCAACGGTTCATCAATTCTCTCCCTAAATTTCTTGATTACAAATTTTTCTCTACCATTAGTGGCCTTGAAAAAGGAAGTCTTGATTGGTTCGGAGTAGGCCTTTTCGCTGACGTAAGAGTCTTCAATGATTTTCAAAAGCTCTAATTGGTGGCCACGATGATGGATTAGGAAATCCTGAAAGTCGTCCTTTTCAATGCATTGAAAGTTCTCAGGGGGCTGGTTGGGACCGAAATCGTATTCCGGATAGCGGTCGAACGGGCTTTTAAAAAAAATTTGGTCACAATTCCTACAGCGGATGAGTTGATTCATTTAAATCTCCCGGACCCTCTTCATTAATGTGCCACCGCGGGAACCCTGAGATGATCTTTCACGAGAAAGACCTCTTCCATCTCCTTTAAAACATCCAAGAAAAGAGCAACCAACTTCGGGTCAAACTGCTTTCCGGCATTCTTCAGCAATTCACTCTTCGCATCTCCGTTGGTGAGAGGTTTTCGGTAGGGTCGATCGGAGGTCATGCTGTCATAGGAATCGGAGATGGCAATAATTCTTGCCCCCAAGGGGATTTTCTCCCCTGCCAATCCGTCTGGATAGCCTGTTCCATCATAACGTTCGTGGTGGTGTTGAATATAAGAAATGATGCTAGAGGAAAGATTTAGTGGAACGAGAAGCTCGATCGATTTTTTCGTATGCTGCTTAATGACGGCCCAATCGGTTGAAGTCAGGGTTCCCTTTTTATTGATGAACCGATTGCTAATGCCGATTTTCCCGATGTCATGGAGATAGGAAGCGATCTGCAGCTCACTCCGCTCTTTAGGTGAAAGTGAAAGACGCTTGGATATGAAATCCGAATAGTAACAAACACGCTCTGAATGGCCTGACGTATAAGGGTCTTTTTCTTCCAGGGTGTATGCCAGGACCTTGGCGAATTCCAGACAACTCTGGGTATCCGAGAGGTTAATCTCATCCCACTTACAATCGCTGACTGCCTTGCGTTCTTCTGGGAGGAGGGAATCGTTCGCGACAGGCTCTTTAAGGAGTTGTTGATTGAAACAGTTGCCAAGAACTTCTTTCACCTTCAGGTTCAGTTTTCGTCGTTGAATGGATTTATCAATGATGGATAAGATTTCTGGGACATTGAAAGGTTTGGGGATATAATCGAAGACGCCGTAACGAATGGCCTCAATGGCGGTTTTTAAAGTACCGTATCCTGTGATAATGATGACCATGACATCAGGGGAAATCATTCGAATTTCTTTCAGGGTTTCGATTCCATTCATCCCGGGCATCTTAAGGTCCAACGTCAATACGTCCATTTCGACTTGCTGAATCATCTGAATCGCGGCATATCCATTCTCAACGGTATAGACGTTATAGTTCGGCTTTAAGACCATCCTTAAAGATTCTCTTGGCCCAATTTCGTCATCTACAATAAGGATGTTAGACGCGTTGGTCTTTGCTTCCATTGCCTCTCCCCCTGAAAGCAGTATGGGAATCAGATAAGAGGTATAACTAAGCAAAAAGTTTGCCATATGCTGACAAGGGAATTCATTAATTTAAATGTGTAACTATTTGAAATTACAAGTAAATCGTTAGGCTGTTTGGAAAGGGATGCCAAGGCGGGGGAAACACGGACGGGGATTCGTCAAATTTGAACGAAAGTTAACAATTTTGTAATGATTCTAATAATCCCTGAGTTTACTCTGATTGATGCCCAGTTTATCCATCTTGTATTTCAATATTCGACGGCTAATTCCTAAGATTTCTGCGGCATGAGACTGGATATAATTGGTTTTTTTCAGGGCGTCGAGAATAACTTCCCTTTCAAACTCTTCTTCTGCTTGCAAGAAAGACACTTTTCCGTCTAAAACAGATTCTTTTAATCCATCGACTTTGGGAACACTTTTGAAGAAAGGAGGTAATTCATTCAACTGAATATATTCGTTAGATGTCAACGTCATCACCCGCTCGATCAAATTTTCGAGCTCCCGGATATTCCCGGGCCATTCGTATTGCATCATTATCTCCAAAGCCTCTTTATTGATTCCTTTCACATTCCTATTATTTTCAACACCAAACTTATTTATAAAATGATCGATTAACTGAGGAATGTCTTCTTTCCTTTCCCTTAAAGGAGGAATGACGATGGGGACCACATTGATTCGATAATAGAGATCCTCACGGAAACCTCCCGTCTTAATCATTTGGTTCAAATCTTTGTTGGTCGCCGTGATCAGTCTCACATCGACCTTGATCGTCTTGGATCCTCCCACACGGTTGAATTCTCTTTCTTCGAGAAACCTGAGGATTTTGGCCTGGGTCGCCAGGCTCAATTCACCGATCTCGTCGAGGAAGAGGGTCCCCTGGTGGGCGACCTCGAAGCGACCCAGTTTCTTCTCGATGGCATTTGTGAATGCGCCTTTCTCATGTCCAAAGAGTTCACTCTCGATCAGTGTCTCCGGAATGGCGGCGCAGTTAATCGTGACGAAAGGATAATTTTTGCGATTGCTATTGTAATGGATGGCCCGAGAAATCAGTTCTTTTCCCGTTCCACTCTCTCCCATGATCAAAGCGGTGGATTTCGAATCGGCAATTTGTTTAACCACTTTAAAAATATCCTTCATTGATTTGCTTTTTCCGATAATATTCCTAAAATCGAAATTCTTATCCATTTCTTCGCGACGATACTTAACCTCTTGTTCCAGAGCCTTGGTGGACAAAGACCGGCTGATAATGAGACGCAACTCATCGATATCGAAGGGTTTGGTGACGTAATCGTAGGCTCCGAGCTTCATTGCTTCAACGGCCGTTTTCACCGTTTTTGTGGCCGTGATCATAATGACAACCACATCCGGGTCATTTTGCTTGATTCTCTCCAAGACTTTTAAGCCATCCAGGTCGGGCAGAATGATATCGAGGAGGATGACGTCCGGGGAGTGGCCTTTGATTTGCAGAAATGCCTCTTCCGCGTCTTTGGCTGAAAACACCTCATAGTCATTCTTCAAAATCATCTTGAGAGATTCTCTGGCTCCGACCTCGTCGTCAACCACCAAGACACTTCTCACCTTCTCGTCCACTGGCAAGTCTCCCTTTCTTAGACATTTGCAGGCTGATAATAAATTAGCCTTCTTCTTTCAATGGGGAATTTCAAAGAAATCACTGTTCTCGGTTTCTTTTCATTCACTTCGAATTTCATCATCCCTTGGTTCTTTTGAATAATGTCTTTGATGAGTCTTAACTCCAATTCGATCGCCTCTTCCTTTTGAAGAGCGGGAATTCCCAGTACGGTTTCAAACTGTTCAAAGGGCTTCCTGTAACCCGTAAAAACGATCAATATTTCAATGTATCTTTCACTCCCCTGCTGATAGGTCCTCCCGTCTGGCGTTTCGGTCTCCACATCAAACGATTTGGTTAAGAACCCGATGCTTCCATTTGGAGAGATGAAGGGGAGGGAGTATTGAAGAAGAGCATTTAAGATGTATCTCAGCTGCTCATCATGAATAATTGTCTCAGGAAGATCTTTTTCAAATTTCTTGAATACCTTTATGTTTTTACCCTCCAATTGGGCTTCATGGTTCTTTAAAACATCTTCGAGGATAAAGTGAATCGTGTCCTTTTTTTCAATCGGCGTATTGATTTTGACGTAACGGATCAGACCATTCATCACGGCATCGATTTTTTCGATATCTTCCGTAACAATCCCGTAAAAATGTTCTCTAAATTCTCCATCGTTGAATTTTTCCCGCAATAGCTGAGTAAAGGTTTTAATGGAGACCAAAGGATTCTTGATACGATGGACTAACTCCATAAATAAGAGCGATAACATATGGGTGTTTTGGTCAGATGTGAAGTTCCTGGGTTTTGGCACGGTCGATCTCATGTCGGCCTTTCTCAAAAAAGCAGCAAATGATTTGTCTCCGTTTCCCGTCTCAAAGAGAAGATCTTTTTCCGTCAGGACGTTGCCCTCCGAAAACATGGCACTTCGAACGATGACTTGCTGCAATTCCCTCAGGTTCCCCGGCCACCAATAGTCCTGAAGTAAATTCAAAAAGGTGTTAGAAATTAGCAACTTGCCTGCATTCATCCTTTTAGAATATTCTTCCAGAACATATTGCACGATCGCTGAAATCTCATTGGGGCGGTCTCTTAGGGGCGGGATATGGATCGATAGAGTATTGAGCCGGTGGTACAAATCCTCCGAAAACCTGCCCTGAGCCGTCTTGTCTCTTAAATCCTCTGAAGAGGACGCAATGAATCTGAGATTCTTGATGATCTTTTTCTCAGTACCCATTTGGAAAAAACTGTCTTCCACCAGGTCCAGCAGCTTTGACTGGATGGTCGTTTCCAGGTTCTCGATTTCTTTCAGGTAAACCGTAGCAGGAATGGTCCCGAAATTGTTTTCATTGAAGACGCGGAGCAATTGGCTGTTGAATGAATCCTCTGTTTGCATTCTGCAATCGATCTTGTAAAACCGATAATACTTCCAATCTCCAGCATAGTGAATGATCTTTGCAATTAATTCCTTTTCTGTACCATGCTCGCCCTGGATGAGAACAGGAAGACTGTTATGCGAAGCCTTCTGGATAAGCGAAATCGTCTGAGATGGAATGATTGGAGAATGAATCAACTCTTGGTAGTTCATCGTTCCTCAAGGATATTGGAAATATTCTTATCGTTTTCTAATTCCTTCGTTCTTCTCTTCGGATAATCTTGGTGGACTGGTAAATTGATGAAAAAAGAAGATCCCTTTTTCAAGTGACTCTCCACATCAATGTATCCTTTATGATCCTGAACAATTTGGTTCGAAATGGATAACCCTAATCCGCTTCCTGTATTCTTGGTGGTGAAGAAGGGGTTAAATATATCCTCTAAATGTTCGCTTGGAATGCCACAGCCTGTGTCCGTAAACTCAATTTGGATGTAGGGCTCTCCGCCCGGTTTGATAAAGGATCGGGTTTTAACCGTAATTGTGCCATTCTCGGAGGTGGCATCAATCGCATTCAATAAGATATTCAGAATAACTTGTTTAATCTGTTCACGATCAATCTGAACAGCGGGTAAATTGGTGGCATAATCCTTAATCATGGTGATTAGTTTCTTCTTCGCCGCCGTTGAAATCAAGAGGATCATTCCCTCCAAAATCGCGTTGATATCTTCCAACGCCCACCTGGGGTCAGAAGGCCTGGCAAAATCGAGAAGCTCATTGACGAGTGAAGAAATGCGGTCTACTTCTCCCGAGGCGATCTTGAGGAATTGACTTCGAAATTCCTCATCATCAAGTCGTTCAGGCAATAACTGCGTTAAGGTCTTGATGGCTACCATGGGGTTACGAATTTCATGAGCGAGCCCGGCCGTAAGAGTTCCCAGAGAGGCAAGGCGGTCTGCCCGGCGGATATATGATTTCGATCTCTTCAAATCTTCGTAAAGCCTGGCGTTCTCAAAAGCGATTGCCGTCTGGTTTGCCAGGGTGCTCAGCAATTCGATATCCTCATGGGAATAGATATCCCTACTAAATTTATAGCCCAGGTTAATCATTCCAATAAGCTGTCTTTTTGAAATGAAGGGAATGGTTGCTTCTGCTTCTAAGAGAGACATTTTATTCACAACATCTTTCAATGCTGGAATATTGGCTCCCTTGGCCAATTCTTCTCGGATAATAATCTCTCCCATTTTTTGTAAATATTGGGGGAGAGGGTCGTCCTTGGGAATGTGAGGAGGTGAAGTGGACACGCTAATATTCTTTGATTCGAAAAGGGAATATCCTGCTTTTTCCTCATTCCATAAAAATAAAGACGCCTTCTCAACACCCATTGTCTGTGTAATCGTCTCGAAGATTCTTCTTGAAAGAGATTGCAAATCGAGGATGGAAACCATGGCCTTGCTGAAATTTGCCAAAGTTTCCCTGTAATCATAGCGGTTTTTGAATAAAAACTGCTCTACCATTTTTTCGGCTTGAGGCCTAATCTTGTTAAAGACGATGCTCACTAAAAACAGGAGTGCCACAATAATGACCGTAAACAAATAACTGATCTTAAGAAAAAAAACCTTTTGACCGAGAAGGATTAAAAGAAACGATGGGACGAACAAGAGTAACAACAGAAGGATATAGGTTGTCCCTCTTTTCAAGACAATATTAATGTCCATCAGCCGGTGTTTCAACATAGCATAACTTATGAAACTCACCATGATCAGTGTGGTAGTAGGTCCTAGGTGACTTAACTTGGATGTTCCTAACTTGGGGAAAATGAGATTAAAGAGAATGCCAGCAATCGACAAAATAAACACTCCCAAAAAACAATATTTGATCTGGGTGCGCTCTAGTCCAATGGAGCGCCCATACGATTTCGCAAGGAAAAATATTCCTCCAAACATTCCAAACAGGATGTAAATCATGAAGAATGAGTGGGCAGGACCGTAGTGAGAAGTAAGAGATTCCCACTCGACAGAATGGACCATCCATTTAGTGAAAGACAACGCCGCAAATAACAACGCTGGAAAAGAAATCAGGGCCATTTGGGTCGGGGAAATATATCGCCTCTGTCTTGGAAAAACTAAAGAGAAGAAGAAAAAAGACGAAGGGATGAGACTGGAGGCCGTAAAACTCCTTCTGACCCAAAATAATCTCCATGAGGGTTCCTTAAACAAGTAAATCATTAGAATGCTCAACACCCATGCGGCCAATGCCCAGGAGAATATGGAGAATGAGATATTCACCTGTCGATGAGGAGATTGTTTGAGATATACGAGTAGCCCTAATCCAAAATTCAGTGCGAATGCGATTACTAACAAACTATTTGTCACGTTTGAATGTTCCATCTCACGAGTAAGATCTTTCCGAGATAAACTTCCTTACAATCATTGTGGTAAGTCTGCCACCAAATCCGTGGGCATTAATGAGCACGGTTTCCAAATTCTTTTTGATAAAACCCTTAATGACATAATTAAGGTCGCACCTGGGGGCAGGATTGAGGACGTTAATCGTGGGCGGAATGATTCCGTATTTGATCGCCAAAAGGGATGAGATAATTTGCCAGAGAGCAGTCACTGAAATAGCATGCCCCGTAACAGGCTTGATGGAGGCTGCGGGAACGTGGTATGCTAATTCCCCGAATGTCTTCTTTATCGCTTCTGTCTCGTTGATATCATAAGAGAGTATGCCGTTTCCGTGGGCACTGATAAAATCAATATTCCTAATATCAATACATCCTCTTTCTAGAGCCTGCGTAAAATTCAAGGCCATTGTTCCATTATCTGCATTAATCCCAAAAAGATCGAACGCTTCATTCAGAGCAGAATAGCTTATGATCTCTCCATAAATGTCTGCATTTCTGTTCAAGGCGTGTTCGAGTGATTCAATAATGATACATGCTCCACCTTCGCTCAACGCCATCCCATCGGCATTAAGATCATACGGTTTTACGGCTTTCTCGGGTTCCTTATTTTGGCGTGATAGATTTCCACTCGCGCAAAATATTGCGTGCATGTAGGGAGTAATAGGGGCTTCACCCGCGCCTGCAAGAATTAAGTCCGCGTCCCCAAATCGGATGGAATTGTAAGCCAAATAAGCTGCGTCCATTCCTGAATTGCAACCGGCGGCCACCGTCGTATTTGGACCTTTTAAATTATACTCGCAACTAATGATCCCGCTTGCAGAATGCGTTGAACAGGAGACGGCAGTGAAAGGACTCAACCTCTTCAGTCCTTTTTCCATGAAAATGCTGTGGCGGATTTCAAAAACGTCCAGTCCCCCAATAGCAGTTCCGATGAAGACTCCCATTCTGTGAGGATTCTCATTCCTAAAGTCTATGCCCGCATTCTCTACTGCCATCCGGGACGCAGCTAAACCAAATTGAGCGAATCTCCCCAATTTGTTTGCTATCTGCTGCGACATATAATCAGCAGGGTCAAAATCAGGGACTTCGGCTGCTATTTGGGAAGGGTAGGTGGAGGCATCGAAATGGGTTATTTTTCTAACCGCTGAGCGTCCGTGAACTAATGAATCCCAAAAGTTATCTATTCCAATACCGTTGGGAGCGACCACTCCCATTCCTGTTATCACTACTCTTTTTTCTTCCATTAATATTATCCCCTCTCTATATTAGGAAAAAGCACTTGTTGGGGGTTATTTTCAAGTAACTTAAAAGACTAAGGTATTATTATAGACATTTTTGAAATTTGTCAACAATTTTGTACAATCTTCTTCAGAATACCCAGGTCTTCAAATCTCTGTTATCCGCTGATTAGAATAAAACGTTGAAATTTATTATAAATAACAACACCTTATAAAACATCTTGAAGGGAAGGGCAAATTATGCTAATTTTTAATAGATTAAATTAATTTGAGGAGAATGGTATGCATATTGATGAACAGAAGAAGTTTGATAAGAGGAATGTGGCAAGGAATATCAGGAACGGCATAATTACTCAAAAGGATTACGAAAGCTTTGTGTCGAGGTTGCCGGATGCGAGCAGCAAGTTATTCAACCCTGAAGAAGCCTCTACCGAGTTGGTCGAAATCGAATCAAGAGAGGAGAGTGAAGCACCTTCCAAAAAGAAGGGCATTAAGAAGAAGGCAAAGGGGAGAGGGAAGTAATTATGCCAATATATGAGTATCGCTGTAATCAATGCGACAAGGAATTCAGCGAGCTGTTTCTTAATATCGAGAAGGTTAGTAAGATCAGATGTAAATACTGCCAGAGCCGTAGTCTGACTAAATTAGTCTCGTCGTTTCGGGTCCATCAAACCGAAGAATCTCGGTTGGCAAATTTTGATACGTCAAAGCCTAAAGGGGACGAATTTTACAAGGACTCAAGAAATGTTGGACTCTGGGCGAAGAAAAGGATGAGAGAAGTGGGCGTAGATTTAGGACCGAAAATGGATGACATTGTTGAAGGTGGCAGGACAGGCAAGATTCTTGAGAAATACGGCAAATAAAGGAAAGTTTCGTTCATATTGTGCCCCGTGCCCCCGTCTACAAGGCGGGGTTTGATGGGCATGTTCCGGTCAAATGGTTTGAGCAAGGAAGTCCGTATCGAAAGTAATGTCGCCAGAAGTGACTATAGACGACACGGGCTTCGGTACTTTAGCGTTTAAACGATCACGTCTTATGGAAGAAAAAGATTACTATAAGATTCTTGGGGTCTCAAGGGATGCCACTGAAGATCAAATAAAGAAGAGTTACCGAAAAATCGCGATGCAGCATCATCCCGACAGAAATCCTGGTGATAAAGAGGCAGAGGAAAAATTTAAGATAGCTTCAGAAGCTTATGAAGTTCTGAGAGACCCGGAGAAAAGAGAAATTTATGATCGTTACGGGATAGAAGGTCTGAAAGGGACTGGGTTCACAGGGTTCAGAGGATTTGAGGACATTTTCTCTTCCTTTGGAGACATATTTGAGGACTTTTTCGGTTTCGGATCGACGGGTAGACGAAGAGTGAGGGCTCATCCAGGCGCGGATCTGAGATATGATTTGAAGATCTCGTTCCATGATGCTGCTTTCGGGAAGGAAAGTGAGATTGAAATACCCAAAAATGCTGTTTGTGAAGCCTGCAATGGTTCCGGGGCTAAGCCTGGAACTTATCCCACCCACTGCCCGAATTGCAAAGGAACAGGTCAGGTGACACGCTCACAGGGGTTTTTTACGATCAGTACGACTTGCGGCCAATGCCGTGGAGAAGGGAATATCATTCCTCATCCGTGTAAAGAATGCCGGGGACATGGGAAGGTAAGAAAGACAAGAAAGATTCAAATAAAGATCCCGCCGGGTGTTGATACGGGATCTAAATTAAGAATTCGCGGCGAAGGGGAAGAGGGAGAAAAAGGTGGTCCTCCAGGAGACCTCTTTGTTTTTATTTATGTCGAAGCGCATCATTTTTTTTCACGAGAGGGAGATGATATTGTTTGCCAGATGCCGATTAGCTTCCCTCAAGCTGTTCTAGGAGCTGAAATAGAAGTTCCGACTTTGAATGGGAAGAAGAGTCTCCCCATACCCAAGGGAATTGAAAGTGGCGAGGTTTTGAGAATAAAGGGAGAGGGATTCACAAGAATGAGGGGCCATGGTCGGGGCGATCAAATCGTTCAGGTTATTGTGAAAACCCCCAAGAATTTGACAAAGCGGCAAGAGGAGATATTGCGGGAATTTGAGGAGTTGAGCGAGAGGAAGGCTAAAGGCGAGGACGGTTGGAAAGGGTTTTTAAAGGCTGGGAAGTAAAAGTTAACATAATATATCTTATCAGACATTATCTTGGAATCTACGAACAAAATGACGGGGGTTATTCTTGCCGGTGGTAAAAGCATCCGGATGGGAAAAAATAAGGCTTTTATTCAAGTCGAAGGGGTTCCTATTATCGAGAGAATTCATAACTTATTCAGAGAACTGTTTCAGGAAGTGATTATCGTCACCAATGAGGAGGATCTCTTTTCAAATTTCTGTTCGAAAACCTATTCGGATCTCATCCCCGACAAAGGGGCATTAGGAGGTTTGTATACAGGAATTGTTTTCTCATCGTTCTATCATTCATTCTGTGTGGCCTGTGATATGCCGTTCATAAAGAAATCCTTGGTTCAATATCTGATCCAAAATGTAGCCAATGAAGATGTGATTGTTCCTCGGACGAAGGATGGATTACAGCCTTTGCATGCGATCTATTCTAAGAATTGTGTAGATCCCATTAGAAAGAGTATTGAGGAAGGAAAATCAAAGATTATCGATATTTACCATCAAGTCAACGTCAAGGTCGTTGATGAAAAGGACTTCCGATGTTTCGACCCTGGACGAGAGTCATTTATCAATGTGAACACACCAGAAGAATTACTATCGCTTAGAAGAAATCGAGACCCTTACGTAAAATGAAGAGGAAAATAGCTTTTTGCTTATTTGTTAGCCTTTTTGTATGGGGCTTCTTTCCTACTCCGGAAAGCCATTCCAGGAGTCTGAATGAAGACGAACAATTGATGTGGGTTGGGACGGGCGCCTTTAAGGACGGGTTTTATGATATTGCAGAGAGGCAGTTTGCGAATTTTGTAAGTAATTATCCAAGACATGTCAGGGTGTTTGACATTTATTACCTTCTTGGAAGGACGTTGGTCATTAAGGGAAAATTGAAGGAAGCCAGAACGGTTTTTTCAAAGATTATCAATGAAGCTAAGAATTTTGAGAACATGGATGATGCTCTTCTGGGGATGGCAGAATTGGAGATGAGGCTAGGCAATCGGGAAGAGGCAACGAGACTTCTCCTTTCCATCATCAAGAAGTACCCGAGATTTGACCAGATCGATCATTCCTACTATCTTTTGGGACTGCTCGAACTTGGATCAAATCAATTGACTTCGGCAGAGTCAGCTTTTAAGAAAGTCTCGCAGTACTCGAAAAACAATGAACTCATTCGGTCCTCCTTGTTCTGGTTAGGTCTCCTGTCTTTCCGCCAGAGGCAATATGAAACGGCAATTGGGTATTTTCAGAACCTTTGGGAAAACCCAACATCACTCCCCCCGGGTTACCTAAAATATGCCCTATTCTGGCTGGGGGAATCACAGTTTAAATTAAGCAGAATGAATGAGGCCATCCGCTATTACGAGACCTTTCGTGACCGATTTAAGAATGATCCTCTCGTCCCAGAGGTGGCCTGGAGGATAGCTTTTTGCGAGTATCAATCGGGGAATATCAAGAACGCCCTAGAAACTTTCCAATTATTTAAAAATCAATTTAAGGATTCACCTCTTCTCTTATCGACGTACTATTTGCTGGGGAAAATGCTCCTGATCAATGGTGATTACCTCGCTTCGATAAAGGAATTAAATTTCATTCTTAATGCGTCACAAGGAAACAGCTGGGGAGGAATTTCTCTTCTTGCCCTTTATTGGGATTACGTCCAATTAAGCGAGCGAGAAGGGGCGAATCGAACTTTTCAGCGATTACAGAAAACAGACCATTTCGAGGATGAGAAGATATTTATTCAATGGTTAAACGCTGAAATGTTTTATGGTGAGGGAGAGGTATCGGAGTCTCTCGCCTATTATTTCAACATCCTCAATACTCGATTTAGGGAAAAAGCGCTTTTCCAGATCGGGAAAGGATACTTCCTCGAAGGTAAGTTTAGAGAATCCATCACCAATTTGGATATTCTGCTCCTCGAGTTTCCAAATTCCAAGTACCTTGAGGAGGGTCTGTTTATCAAAGGGGAATGCCTCGCCAAATCAGGGAATTTGGATCAAGCCTTGGAAACTTTTAACCTCGTGGTACGTCAGAATAAAATCAGTGTCTGGCACCTCTTTGCGCTGACTCAAATTGGAAGCGTCTATTCGTTTCGAAATGAACAGGAGAAGGCCGAGAATGCTTTTAAGAAAGTCCTGGAGGAATTCCCGAATCATCCCCTCTTCTATCACGCTGCGTTACAGTTAGGAATTCTGAACTTTAGCAAAAATAATATTGTCGAAGCTATCCATTATTACTCCATCGTCCTGAAGGGAGATATATTACAATTATTCGGTCAGGCCTACTTCAGCCTGGGAGAAATATTTTATCAGCAAGGGAAGTTCGAAAAAGCCCTTCAACATTTTGAAACTGCAATGCGCTATTTAGAAGGGACCTCCTCCTGGTTTTTTCTTACTCATTTGGAGATCGGGAATGTAAAAAGACGGTGGGGGAAATATGAGGAGGCCAAAAAATCCTACCTGATCATCCTTGATCAATCAAAAGATGAAGAAATGAAGCAAGCCGCCAAGGAATTATTGAGTCGGATGGAATCCCGTTGATTGGACACGACTCCCTTGCTTCTCCATGGGTTTTGAAGAAATGGAATGGGAAAAGGTGACCATTCAAAAAATGGACATCCAGGATTTGGATGAGGTCATTTCTGTAGAGAGCTCTTACCCCGGCGCCCCTTGGTCGAAAAGTATGTTCGCTGAAGAGATGCGGAATCCTTTTGCCGCTTGCTTTGTCATGAAGATAGAAGACCGACCCCGGCAGCGGGTGATCGGTTTCATATGTTTCCGGAGTGTGGCAGAGGAATCCGAGCTTCTCAATATTTGTGTGCACTCGGATTACAGGCAATTGGGTGCCGGCAGGAGGCTGATGGAGTTTTATGTTGAGTTTAGCCGCCGAAGAGGAATTAAAACGTTTCATCTCGAAGTCCACTCTTCAAATCACTCAGCGATCCGTCTCTATCGGATGTTTTCTTACGAAGCCTCGGGGATGAGGAAAAAATTCTATCAGGGAAGATTTGATGCTCTCCTGATGACGAAAAGAGTCTAAAGTTGATGCCCCTGCAGACAGATGGAATGGTGGTAAGAAACGGGAGAATAAAATCGCTCTACTTTATGCTGGGGATTTATTGTCCCCCGATTGCCAATCAAATCAAGCCCGGCCAATTTGTGATGCTCAAGGTTTCCGACAACGCCTCCCCTCTCTTGAGGCGCCCCTTTAGCGTTTACAAAAGCTACCCGGTCAGCCACCCAGAAGGAAGAAAAAGAGGGCATCTGTTCATCCTGTATAAGAAAGTGGGAAAAGGGACTCAAAGGATGGCCACCTGGAGAAAAGGACAAAAAGTGAATCTTATCGGGCCGTTAGGAAACGGTTTTGCGCTCCCTCCCCTCCCCTCTTCTGCTCATTGTATTCTCATAGGAGGAGGAGTGGGGGTCGTCTCGCTTTACCCTTTGGCGGAGGCATTGAGGAGCAGAAAATGTTTTGTCTTTATCGGAGGAAAGACCCAAAACGATATTTTGTGCGTAGAGGATTTCAGAAAACTCGATTCGACAATTTTCACGGCGACAGAAGATGGGAGTCTGGGTTTTCAAGGAACGGTGGTCGATCTTTTTCTATCCCGGGCGAAGAAATTTAAAGGAAATGAGAAATACCATATTTATGCTTGCGGTCCAGCCCCGATGTTAAGGGCATTGGCAGGGACCGTGACATCCAGAAAGTTTATCTGCCAGGTTTCCTTAGAGGCAAGAATGGGATGTGGTTTTGGAGCCTGCTGGGGGTGCGTCGTCAAAACGAAACATCCCAAGACACCCTACCAACGGGTCTGTCAAGAAGGCCCTGTTTTTCGCTTAGAGGACATCGTCTGGGGATAAGAACGGTTTTATGGAAGACTGTGATCTTACTGTTAGAATTGGGAAGATAATCCTCAAGAACCCCGTCGTCGTTTCTTCAGGGACATTTGGGTTTGGGGAGGAATTTGAAAGTTTCTTCGACCTGAATCGTTTGGGCGCGCTTATCCCGAAAGGGATTTCATTGAAACCCATGACAGGGAACCCTCCTCCTCGAATTTTTGAGACCGAAGGAGGAATCCTCAATTCCATCGGGCTTCAGAATCCCGGGTTTCCAGACTTTATCAAGAATAAATTGCCTTATTATAAGGATTTGAAAACCCATCTGATCATTAACTTTTTTGGGAATACTCAAAAGGAATATGTCGAACTGGCAAAACGTTTTAATGGCGTCGCGGGTGTTTCAGGCCTTGAAATGAACATCTCCTGCCCCAATGTCAAAAGAGGTGGGATTGTTTTTGGCACCAATCCCCAAATGGCCTACCGTCTTGTCCAAGCGGTGAGAAAAGCGACAGCATTGACCTTGATTGTCAAGCTATCACCCAATGTTACGGACATTGGTTCCATGGCTAAAAGCGCCGAGGAGGGGGGAGCGGATGCAGTCTCCCTGGTAAATACTTTCCGGGCGATGGCCGTGAATATCCATACAAAAAAACCGGAATTGGGAAATACGATTGGGGGCCTCTCAGGTCCTGCCATTAAACCGATTGCGTTAAGGATGGTCTGGGAAGTCAGCCGAGCCGTGAGCATTCCTATTATCGGAATGGGAGGAATTATGAACGCTCAGGATGCGATCGAATTCATTCTGGTGGGGGCTTCGGCAATTCAGATAGGAACGGCCAATTTGATCAATCCGAAAATAAGTAAAGAGGTCTTACAGGGAATAAAAAAATACCTCGCCCAAAACAAGATAGACCGTATTCAGAAATTGGTTGGCTCTGTTAGATGAAAAATGCCCCCTGAGGCCTCTCTGGAAGCACGGGTCAGGGGGCATCTCCTTATGATAAGCCTTTGAAATGAGTGTGGTCCTCAAACCTCATCTTTATAGATTTTGGGTGAAACAAAAATCAGTAAGTCCCTTCTTAAATCCTCCTTATTTTCTCTTTTGAAGAGCCATCCCAGTAAAGGTATCTTATTGAAGAGGGGAACACCTTCGGCGCCGTCATTCTTTTCAATCGAATAGACCCCGGCAATGACAAGAATTCCGCTGTCCTTCACTAACACTTCCGTGAGAGCCTCTTTTTTATCGATACTGGGGACCCCACCAACTGCTCTAGTAAAATCTGGGGCATCTTTCTTAGCTTTAACGATCATTTTAATTTGCCCATCGTTCGTTACATGGGGAGTTACAGTCAATTTAAGATTGGCCTCCACATATTCGATGGATATCTGACCGCTTTGTGGATCTATCTTTGGGACAGGAAGTCTTAGCCCTTGTTCAATTGTGGCTTCCTTGTTATCGAGAGTGGCAATCTTGGGGCTAGAAATGATTTTAACGTTGCCTTGGTTTTCATGAGCGGAAAGAGTGATATCGATTTCTTGTATGGTTCCTCTGCTGAAAATAGCTGAAAGGACACCCGCCGCCCCGGACCCTAAACTTCCTAAGCCTCCTCGTGGATTTGCAGCGAGATCGACAACCCTATTGACACTTCTTCCCAGAACCGACCCGGTCGTCCCTCCTCCCACTGTGGCTTTTCCGCCTCCCATCAGCATCCCCCATTGCACGCCCAATTCTCTTTGGAAGGAGAGGTTCGCCTCGACAATCCTCGCTTCAATCACGACCAGCGGTGTTTTCTTATCCAAAAACTTTATTAACTCCTTAGCAGGTGGAATGCTTTTTGCGATGTCTTTGATAATTAAAGTATTCGTCCTGTCATCTACTTTGACATCCCCACGTTCGCTCAGAACGCTCTTTACCTGGGGCATAATTTCCTTGGCCGTGGCATAGTTGACCGGGATCAGTTCGCTCACCGTCGGCTCCAACTTTTCTTTCGATCTCAGCTCCTCCAACCAGGCCTGGTCCTCTTTTCTTAACGCTTCTACCGGTGCAATTCGTACCACATTCCCAACCTGCCTCTTATCGAGGCGTTTGGATTGCAGAATTGTGTCAAGGGCTTGATCCCAGGGCACATCCACTAATCTCATGGTAATCTTTCCGGTCACCTCATCCGCCACGATGATATTTAAGTTACTTACCTCGGCAATCAGCCGAAGAATATTCTTAATATCCGCATCCTTGAAATCAAGAGAGAGTTTTCTTCCTGTATAAACTTTTTGCGGACCCCCTATGAAAAGCTTCTTTTCCTCTCCCACTTTTACTTTCTTCACTATCGATGACGGAGGCACGGGTTTTTCTGCAGCCTTCATCTCCTGATTCTTCGTTTCCGGTGCGGGCCTCTCTTCGCTCTTGACCTCGTCCTGTTTCTTCGCTACTTCTTCCTTTTTGACCTCAGCCGCCTCCTCTTTTCTCACTTCCGTTGGCGGGACTTGCATCTTTGCTTCAGTCTTTCTGGTTCTTTCCTTGATATCGACAAAAATTTCTTTGCCTTCCTTGGTTGTTTCGTAGGGAGCATCTTCTCCTAGTTTAACCAAGACCCGAACATCATTCCCTTTTCCAGCCTTTATGTTTTTGAGGTCGATATAATCAACAACGCTCTCGAAGACACTCGTGTCGACGCCTTTCAAAAGGCGTTTTGGGGCAGAGGCGTTTTTGACATCAACAGCGACCATATTCTTGGAAGGCGCGGATGATTCGAATTGAAGATCCTCCGTAGAAAGGGAGAGGATGATTCTCGACTTATCATCCATCCGCTTAAAATCGACACCCGTCAGAGTTCCTGGTTTACCAGGTTTTGGACGACTTTCCGCTTGACCTTTTGGAGCAGCAGGAGATTCCTTAGCGGATTTCTCCTGAAGATAGATTTGGGGTTCAGAAGGTTGCGGAATATTCCCAAGGGAAACCATCAACTTGTCATCAATCCGGTTGACTTGATAGGGGGGAAGTTGGGGTTTTTGAGAATCGAAGACGAACCTCAGCTTATCTGGGTAATGTCCAATGCGAACCCCTTTGATCAGGGGGTTTTTGACCTTGAAAGAGTTCTTACGGGTATCCACTCCCCAAATGTCCAGGACCAACCTCGGAGGTGAATCCAGCTTAAAGGCGTTGAAGTTCTCGATCTTTCCGTCAGCCAAGACGTTGAAAATGATAAAATCTTTTTTCTCTTCAAATAGAACATTGATCACCTTTTTGGCCTTGTTCAGAGGCGGCGGGGTGGGAAGAGGTTCCTCTTTCATGGGTTCGGCGGTAGGAGCTTCAACCTTTGTTTCCTTTAAGCTCTCTTCCTCTTTTTTCACTTCCTTCGCATCTTCGGCTTTTTTCACCTTTTCAACATCAATGATGAGGTTTGTCTCTTCATTTGAGATATTATAGTTCGTCATCTGAAGGAGACTGATTTCAATTCTTCCTTTGTCATCGTACTGCGTGGTCAAGACATCGCCAATCGTTCCATTTTCAATTCTAAGGGGGCTTTTAATTTCTTTTAAATCGATGTTTGGAACATCGATGGCAATTCTGAGAGGATCGGACAGCAATTTGTAAAATGGAGGGGCGATGGGCTCAGACCCTTCAATTTGAATCCGTGTATAATTTTCTTCTTCAGTAAAGGATATCTTTTGGATAGTGGAAACCTTTACTGCCGGCGCTGAGATATCCGGTTTGGGCTCTTGCGTCATGGGTTTCTTGGTGGCGCAACCTGCAGCGATAAAGAGCAAGAGAACAGCCCCCATAGTCATTTTTAGGATCTGAGAATGTCTCATGATTCTCCTCCTTCTTCAGCTTTATGAAGAAATATCGAAACTTCATTTGTTTTGGTTTGGCCAAAAATATCCTGGTAGACTTCCTCAACGATCACTTTATCCTGAAGGATCTTAGTCACCTTTCCGTCATTTTTCCCAACCCACGTCCCTTTCTTCAGAAAATACCCCTTGCCCGCTACATCTTCGACGAGGGCAACATTTCCGCCAGGACTGGAAATGATCGCCACAAGCTTTAGCTGGCTGATATCGTATTTTTGCAAGGGAGTCAGGGGGGCAGTCCCAGAGCCTCCTTTGCCCGAAATTAATTGGATAAAAGGTTTGAAGGGGTCCGGTTTGCCGGCAGGATTGTACGAATATTCTTCTTCTTTCTTCTCCGGCTCCCTCTTCTCCGGTTCTTTTTTCTCCGTCACCTTGGTTGGCTCTTCCTTCTTTTTCTCGACAGAGGAAGACTTTGATTTTGAGGGAATGGAGGATGAAGGTGGTCCTTGTCCGCACCCCCCGAGCAAGAAGAGGCAGACGATCAGCAGACTTATCCCCCATAGCCCCATCCTATTTCTTTTTGCTTTTCGAGAGTTCTTCGCCCGCTTTTTCCTTTGGACCGGCTTTCTTTTCACTTTTCTTTTCCTCGCTTTTCTTTTCTAAGAATCGGTATGTGCTGATCATACAGGATATCTTCAGCAAGCTTTCTTTTTGGCCTTTTCCTTTAGTGTCTTTAGCATCCTTTTCCTTTGCCAAATTGAAATCAACGACGTTAATAATTCTTGGAAGTTTGCTCACCCTATCAAAGAAAATCCCCAGATCATGATAGTTCCCCAATGCAACCAAGTCGATGGGAACGTTGGCAAAAAATTGTTGAGGCTGTTCAGGCTTAGGTTTGATAAGGGTGAATTCAAGATTCGATTCTTTCCCCAGACTGGAGATGGTCTTCAGTATCTCAGGGATTTCCTGCTCATTAGGAAGCTGGGTCAGGGCGTTTTTCAACTCTTCATTCAATTTCGCCACCTGTTCATTGTATTTTTGCAGGTCTCTTGCGATGGCTTTACTGTTGTTTAGTTCGTTCTCCAATTTCCCCCCTTCCCTCTGCACCATACTGAGTTTCTCCTGGCCGGGGAGGAAAAAACGCCACAGATACAACGCAACCAGGGCGCATAGGATAGCGGCCAATATGAGAATCTTTTTAGGCCTCGGGAGTTTTAGGATAGAATCTATTGTCAATGCCATGGGACCCCTCTCCTTATATTTGAGTGATTTCACATGAAAGAACGAATTTCCTCAGCTTCAGTTTACTCTGTTCGATCTGCTGACTCACAACGAGGTCGACATTTTTGAAGAGTTTCGACTTTCGAAGATTCGTCATGAAATTGGCGATCGTTTCATCATCCAAGGCGATCCCTTCGATTCCTAACTTCGTCCCGACTTTCTTCAGGGATTCCAGCTGAATTTTTTCCGGCTTGTCAATGCTTAATTCGTCCAAAATCTTCGCAGCCCTCGCCTTGTCTCTTCTTAAGGAGTTGATGATATCTAAGCGATTCTGCAGCATCCTCTGTTCTTCTTTCTTTTTTTCGACTTCCGTGGTCAGAGATTTGTACTTTGCGATCTCATCCTTTTTTTTGGCATTCTGGGCTACGGTGTCTTCTATCTTCTTGTTCAATCCTATTTGGATAAAGACGAAGGCCGCCAATAAAACGACGATGGAAAGGATGAGGACAATGAATTCCTTCTTCATCCCACCCCTTTTCTTTTCTTTTCTCGCAAGAAGCAAATTAATCTTAATCATCGCTCCCCTACCTTTCTTGAGGCAAGACCCACACCCACTCCCATGATCGGCCCGATCTCCCTTAAATATTCATGATCGAAATCTTTGCCCTTATAGTCGATTTTTTTGAATGGATTAACGACCTCCACCGGTATCCCGATCTGTTGCTGCAGAATGATGTCAAAATCCTTAATCTTCGACCCTCCCCCACTCAAATACAATTTCGAGATTTTTTCGTACGTGCTAGTGGATTGGAAGAAATCCAAAGAATTGCCGATCTCTACGGCTAATGATTCAGAGGCTGTTTTCAATACATTTTGAACAACCGGTTGCGAAGTCAGGTCGACCTTGGCCCCCACTTTAATTTTTTCAGCCTCTTCGTGGTCGACATGGAGTTGCCTCTGAATTTCTTCTGTAATCTGATTTCCTCCTTTGAAAACATCCCTGGTAAAGGCCGAGATATTGTTCCTGATGATATTAATATTGGTGACGCTCGCTCCGACGTTAGCGATCGCAACGGCTTCTTCTTTTCCTATGTCATAACTAATCGCCAGCATATTCTCCAAAGCGAAAGAATCAATATCGATAATGACGGGATTTAATCCCGATTCCATGAGGACGGAGACATAATCATTGATAATGTCTTTCTTGGCCGCTACCAAGACAACATCCATGACTTCGGGGTTGTCCGGGGTCGCCCCATAGATTTGGAAATCGATATTGACATCATTGATATCAAATGGGATGTATCTTTCAGCTTCCCACTGGATCGATTCTTCCAGCTCGGCCTCTGTCATGAAGGGCAGGGAA
>Ga0115026_10000025_pt1 | contig 28158 bp, 28 predicted proteins | sample Mud_0915_D1_FD_83878 | JGI IMG/M metagenome (GOLD analysis project Ga0115026, IMG submission 83878) | Wetland microbial communities from Old Woman Creek Reserve in Ohio, USA - Mud_0915_D1 | ecosystem: Environmental > Aquatic > Freshwater > Wetlands > Sediment ...
AAAGGGGAAAGGGGAAAGGGGAAAGGGGAAAGGGGAAAGGGGAAAGGGGAAAGGGGAAAGGGGAAACTGGGGGGCGAACCAAGGGTGGGACGGCGCCCGGTCGGCGACACTGCCGCAGAAGTCTCTAATTCCGCAGAAAACCCGAATGCCCAACCGCCAGCCACCGCCGTTCCCGTTGTCGCCTCTCCCCGCGCTGGTATAGTTTGTGCACAATTAGATCCCCGTCATGCCGACCGTTTCAACCGATCCCAAGCTGCTGGCCGGCTTCGTGCCGATGAATGCGCTGAGCGACGAACATCTCGGCCGCCTCGCAGGCACGGCCGTGGTCGAGCCGCGGCTGACCGGACAGGTGCTGTTCCAGGAGGGCTCCTCCGACCACGACAGCTTCTACGTGCTCGACGGCGAGGTGCAGCTGGTGTCAAAGAAGACCGGCGCCAGCCGGGTGGTGAGCGGCGGAACCGAGGAGGCCCATTACCCGCTGGCCAACCTCAAGCCGCGCCAGTTCACCGCCACCGTGCGGACCCCGGCGCGTATCCTGCACGTCGATGCCCAGCTGCTCGATACCCTGCTCACCTGGGACCAGGTGGCCGGCATCGAGGTCATGGAGTTCGACGGCGACGCCAGTGACATTGCCTGGATGCGCCGGCTGCTGGAGAGCCACGCGCTGTTGGGGCTGCCGGCCGCCAGCATCCAGCAGCTGTTCGCGCGCTTCGAGGAACTGCCGGTCAGGACCGGTCAGATCATCATCCGCCAGGGCGACCCGGGCGACTATTACTATGTCATCAAGAACGGCCGCTGCCGGGTGGTACGCAAGCCCGGTGACGCGCAGCCGATGGTGGCGCTGGCCGATCTCGCCGCCGGCGACGGTTTCGGCGAGGAGGCGCTGCTGTCCGGGGCGCCGCGCAACGCCACGATCGCAGCCCTCAGCGACGGCGTGCTGCTGCGCCTTGCCAAGGCCGACTTCGACCGGCTGCTCCAGGAGCCGGCACTGGAGCGCGTGAGCGCCGCCGAGGCCGCGGCCCGTATCCAGGCCGGTGCGCTGCTGCTGGATGTGCGGCTGGAGAGCGAATTCCGGCGCGGCGGTCTCCGTGGCAGCATCAATATTCCGCTGGTGCAGCTGCGCCAGCGCCTCGGCGAGCTCGATCGCGCGCGCCGCCACGTTGTGGTGTGTGACACCGGCCGGCGCAGCGCCGCCGCCGCATTCCTGCTGGCCGAGCGCGGTTTCGAGGTGGCGGTGTTGCGCGACGGTATCAATGTGCTGCTCGGTCACGAGCCGGCGCACGCCGTCTGAGAATCGACGATGCGTGGACTACGCTGGATCATCCCCGGACTGCTCGTGGCGCTCGGCCTGGCCGGCTGTCGCGCCCTGGTGCCGCAGGTGCCGCCGGGCGATGTCGCGGGGTCGATCCCGGTGCGGTTCCTGGTCAGTTTCGACGACGGCCCGAGCGCCGCCGCCCGCAACAACAGCACGGCGCGGATTCTCGACGTGCTGGCGCACAACCGCTATCAGCCCGGCATCAAGGCGATCTTTTTCGTCCAGACCCGGCATCCGGTCGGTGGCGGCACCGTGGTCGGCCAGGCGCTGCTTGCGCGCATCCACGACGAGGGGCATGTGGTCGGCCTGCACACCGCCTCGCCGCGCGGTCACATCAATCACACCCAGATGCCGATCGCCGAGCTCGATCGCACGCTCGACGACGGTATTGCCGACATCCGCGCCATCACCGGCGCCGCGCCGCGCTTCCTGCGTCCGCCGTACTGGGCGCACAACGATGCCACGGTCGCGCGCTATCGGGCGCACGGGCTGACCATGCTGCTCGACGACATCAGCATCCGCGACGGCAAGGTTCGCGGCTACACCGCGAATCCGAACGTCCGTCGCCGCATTCGCGCCGACCTGGCGCGCGCCGCGCGCCGTATCGAGCGCGGCGAGCTGCCGGTGCTGGGCGATTACATTCCCCTGGTGTTGACCCTGCATGACACCAACCCGACCACCGCGCGCGACCTGGAGGCCTATCTCGGCATGCTGATCAGCGAGGCGCGCGCCGTCGGACTGGCCGTGCACGCGGAGCCCTTCGTGAGCCCGGCCCCGGAGCTGGCACGGGTAGCGGCCGCGCGCGGTGCCGGCCCGGCACTGGCGCAGCGCGCGGTCTTCAGCGCGCCCAGGTGGTGATGTCGCCGTGATGCAGCCGGAAACCGCCGGCGCGGCGGTCGGCGAAGTAATGCTGCAGGGTCTCGGCCACCACTGCGAATGCCAGTTCAGCCCACGGAATCTCGTGCTCGCGGAACAGCTGCACCTCGAGGCTCTCGTCGCCCGGTGAGAAATCCAGGTTGAGCAGCCGGCCGCGGTAGAACATGTACACCTGGTCGATGTGCGGCAGGCTGTAGAGGCTGTAGAGCTCGCCGATCTCGATGGCGGCGTTGGCCTCTTCCAGCGCCTCGCGGGCGGCGGCCTGGGCGGTGGTCTCGCTGAGCTCCATGAACCCGGCCGGCAGGGTCCACAGGCCGGAGCGCGGCTCGATCGCCCGCCGGCACAGCAGGATCCGGTCCTCCCACTCCGGGATGCAGCCGATCACCATCTTCGGGTTCTGGTAGTGAATGGTCTGGCAGCGCTCGCAGACGAAGCGTTCGTGCGTGTCGCCGGGCGGGGTGCGCCGGGCGACGAGGGCGCCACATTGACTGCAGAATTTCATGGCGGTGCGGACCGGGGCTGGAAGGTTGCCGGGAATCGCTAATTGATAAGAATCTTCACCGCAGAGGCGCGGAGGCGCAGAGAACAGCTGTATTGATCTCTTGTCGCCTTTCTCTGCGCCTCTGCGGTGAGAAATAGTAGTTTTCCTAGCTTACCGCCTTCGTCGCAGGGCGCAAACGAGATCGCGGTCGCATGCAGGAAGCGAGCAGTCGCTGACCGGTAGTGGCCGGCCGGTCGGCGAACCGGAGGCCGAAAAAAGCAAGGCCGCCCGGAGGCGGCCTTGAGGGTGTGCGGTCGAGCGCTTACACCATGTCCTTGAGTGTCTTGAGCGCCTGCACCTTGATGACGTTGCGGGCCGGCTTGGCCTTGAACATCTGTTCTTCCTTGGTGAACGGGTTGATGCCCTTGCGCGCCGGCTGCGCCGGCTTGTGAACGACCTTGATCTTCATCAGGCCCATGACGTTGAAGATGCCGGCGGCCTTGAGGTCCTTCTTGATCACAGTCGTGAGTTCATCGAACACCGCAGCGACTTCCTTGCGCTTGAGACCGGTCTTGTCCGACAGGTGGCTCAGGATCTCCGACTTCGTGCTGGGTTTTTTGGATGACTTCTTGGTGGCCATGTATCGCTCCCAAAGAGATGGACGGCTGGTTGTGGTGGCTTAGTAGTAGTGTGTTGCGACGCAGGGGGTTACCCGGACGGGCGTAAACTTAGCATAATTCCCGGGAAAAATAGAAGTCCTGCGCGTGTTGCGCAAAAATATTTTTCCGTGTTGCGGGTGCCGCACGTTGCGTTTCCTCGCCCTGCGCCTCAACAGTGTTGGTTAATGTGATGAAACGTCGATGTCTTTGGCCTCGATGGGCGACGCATCGTGTATGTATCCGGTGCATGGCGCGTCCGGAAGCGGTGGCATCGGCCGGCGGCGGGCCGTGCGGGTCATCTTGGGCGGATGCGGCGGGACGGGTATGCGGGGGTCGGACCGTTTTCCTGCGGCAATTTCGGGTCAGGCAGGCCTTCAGGCTATAATTCCGCTTTGTTTCCGGTCGGCCGCCCCCATCTTGCCGGGCGGCCATTTTGACTGTGGAGGTTGTTCATGCCGATTTACGGTTACCAGTGCCAGGCCTGCGGCCATGGTTTTGAACTGATGCAGAAGATGAGCGATCCGGCCCCGGACACCTGCCCGGCGTGCGGCAAGGCCGAGATTCGCAAGCAGCTGAACGCGGCCGGTTTCCAGCTCAAGGGCGGGGGCTGGTACGCGACTGATTTCAAGGGCGGCAAGAAGTCGTCCGGCAGCGCGGACTCCGATTCCGGTCCGGCCGCGGGCGGCTGCGGCAGTGGCGGCTGCGGCAGCTGCGCGATCTGACGCGCACGCCGATCCCCGATTCCCCTCGGTCCGTACGAGCCCCCGACGTGTCCATGGTCCATCTGCGCCGCTACCTGGTTGCCGGCCTGCTGGTGTGGCTGCCGATCCTGGTGACGGTGCTGGTGCTCAAGTTCCTGATCGACCTGGTGGACAACAGCCTGCTGCTGTTGCCGGCCGCGATCCAGCCGGAGGGCCTGATCGGCTTCCGCATCCCGGGGCTGGGCATCCTGCTGTCGGGCGCGGTGCTGCTGGCGACCGGCATGGTGGTCACCAACCTGTTCGGTCGCGGCATGGTCAAGCTGTGGGAAAGTCTGCTCGGGCGGATCCCGTTCGTACGCGCCATCTACTCGGCGTCCAAGCAACTGGCCGAGACGCTGTTCAGCGGCACCGGCAAGTCGTTCCGCAAGGTGGTGATGGTGCGCTACCCGCATGCCGGCGCCTGGGCGCTGGCGTTCCTCACCGGCGACGGCCTGGTCGAGGCGTCCGCCCGGACCGGCCGGGACCTGGTGAACGTGTTCGTGCCGACCACCCCCAACCCGACCTCCGGCTTCTTCATCATGGTGCCGCGCGAGGAGATGATCGAGCTGGAGATGTCGGTCGACACCGGCATCCGGCTGATCCTCTCGGCCGGCGCGGTGGTGCCGGCCGATAATACCCGCCCGGGCGCGCCCAACGCCTGAGCGCAGGCGGGTTTCACCCCTATAACAACGGATATTTTCTGTCATGCGCAGTCATTACTGTGGGGACCTCAATCTTTCGCACGTCGGCCAGAGCGTCACGCTGTGCGGCTGGGCGCATCGCCGCCGCGACCACGGCGGGGTGATCTTCGTCGACCTGCGTGACCGCCACGGCCTCGCCCAGGTGGTGTTCGACCCGGACAATGCCGCCGCCTTCGGCGTCGCCGAGAGCGTGCGCAGCGAGTTCGTGCTGCGCGTGACCGGCACGGTGCGCAAGCGCCCGGCCGGCACCGAGAACCCGCACCTGCCGACCGGCCAGATCGAGGTCGCGGCCGGCACGGTCGAGATCCTCAACAAGTCCGAGCCGCTGCCGTTCCAGCTCGACGAGGCCGAGCTCGGCGAGACCGTGCGCCTCAAGTACCGCTACCTCGACCTGCGCCGCGACCACATGCGCCGCAACATCCTGCTGCGCCACAAGCTGGTGCAGACGGTGCGCCGCTACCTCGAGGATCGCGAGTTCGTCGAGATCGAGACCCCGGTGCTGACCAAGTCCACGCCCGAGGGCGCGCGCGACTACCTGGTGCCGTCGCGCACCCACCCCGGCCACTTCTTCGCGCTGCCGCAGTCACCGCAGCTGTTCAAGCAGCTGCTGATGGTCGCGGGCTTCGAGCGCTACTACCAGGTGACGCGCTGCTTCCGCGACGAGGACCTGCGCGCCGACCGCCAGCCGGAATTCACCCAGCTCGACATCGAGACCTCGTTCCTCGACGAGGAGGGGGTGATGGGCATCATGGAGGACATGATCCGCACTGCCTTCAAGACGGTGCTGAACGTCGAGCTGCCCAACCCGTTCCCGCGCATGACCTGGCACGAGGCGGTGCGCCGTTTCGGCATCGACCGCCCGGACCTGCGCATCCCGCTCGAGCTGGTCGAGGTCAGCGACCTGCTGAAGAACGTCGAGTTCAAGGTGTTCTCCGGCCCGGCCAATTCGCCGACCGGGCGGGTGGCCGCGCTGCGCCTGCCCAGGGGCGGCGAGCTGTCGCGCAAGGACATCGACGACTACACCGCGTTCGTCGCCCAGTACGGTGCCAAGGGCCTGGCCTACATCAAGGTCAACGACGCTGCCAAGGGCCGCGACGGCCTGCAGTCGCCGATCCTCAAGTTCCTGCCGGACGAGGCGATCGCCGAGATCATGCGCCGTACCGGGGCGGCGACCGGCGACCTGATCTTCTTCGGCGCCGACACCGCCAAGGTCGTCAACGACGCGCTCGGGGCGCTGCGCCTCAAGCTTGGCCATGACCGCCAGCTGCTCACCGGCGAGTGGAAGCCGCTGTGGGTGGTCGACTTCCCGATGTTCGAATACGACGCCGAGGCGAAGCGCTGGGTGGCGCTGCATCACCCGTTCACCGCGCCCAAGCTCAGTGATGCCGCGACCGTCGACCTTGACCCGGCCAATGCCCTGTCGCGCGCCTACGACATGGTGTTGAACGGCTCGGAGATCGGTGGCGGGTCGATCCGAATTCACCGCGAGGACCTGCAGCAGAAGGTATTCTCGATCCTCGGCATCGACGACGAGGCGCAGCGCCAGAAGTTCGGCTTCCTGCTGGACGCGCTCAAGTTCGGCGCCCCGCCGCACGGCGGCATCGCCTTCGGCATCGACCGCATCAGCGCCCTCATGGCCGGCGCGGAATCGATCCGCGACGTGATCGCCTTCCCCAAGACCCAGAAGGCGTCGTGCCTCATGACCGACGCCCCGAGCGTGGTCGACGAGGCCCAGCTGCGCGACCTGCACATCCGGCTGCGCAAGCCGGTCGAGCCGGTGGCCGGCGAGGCCAAGTAATGGCAACAGTCTGTTAGGTCGGGGTGGGCGCAGGGCCAGTCCGTCAGAGATGCTCCGGCAGGATCGCAGAGGACGCGGAGGCGCAGAGGACGCAAAGCATATCGATTTCTGACTGCCGATCTCTGCGTCCTCTGCGCCTCTGCGCTCTCTGCGTGATTTCCAGAGAACGCCTACTCGGCACTTTTGCGCCTTCAGGTTGAGTGTTGCATGTCCGATAACACCGAACGCAAATTCAAGCGCCCCGAGTCGGTGCTGGTGGTGGTCTACACCCGCACCGGCAAGGTGCTGCTGCTGCGGCGCGCCGATATTCCCGAGTTCTGGCAGTCGATCACCGGCAGCATGGAGTGGGGTGACGAGCAGCCGGCCGAGACCGCGGCGCGCGAGCTGCGTGAGGAGACCGGCATTGTCGCCGGCCCGGCGCAGCTCACCGACTGGAAGATCCAGCAGCGCTACGTGCTGTTTCCGCAGTTCCGCTACAAGTATGCCCCCGGGGTCACGGAGAACACCGAGCACTTCTTTTCGCTGGAGCTGCCGGCGGAGTGCCCGGTGACCGTCGCGCCGGATGAACACCTCGAATACGTCTGGCTGCCGTTCGAAGATGCCGTCGAACGGGTGTTCTCCTGGACCAACCGCGACGCGCTGCTGCACCTGATGCGTCAGCGCGTGCCGGCGCCGGCCTGACCTGCGGCCGCCATGCCGGCCGCGAGCGTGGTGCTGGTCAACGGCCTGTGGCTCGGCAATGCCGCCATGGCAGTGCTGGCCCGGCGGCTGCGGCGTGCCGGTTTCGTTGTCCACGTGTTTTCCTATCCGACCGTGCGCAACGACCTGCGCGCCAACGCCGGGCTGCTGCAGCGCTTCCTGGCACAGCTGCCGGGCGAAACCGTGCACCTGGTCGGCTACAGTCTCGGCGGGCTGGTGATCCGGGCGCTGTTCCATTTCCATCCCGATCAGCGCCCGGGCCGGATCGTGCTGCTCGGTTCCCCGCAGCGGCGATCGCGCGCTGCCGAGGCATTGGCACGCTCACCGCTCACCACCCGGTTGCTTGGCCGTTCACTGGCCGAGCTCAATGCCGGCCAGCCGCAGGCGTGGGCCTGGCCGCCGCGCGAGACCGGCGTCATCGCCGGCACCCTGCCGACCGGCCTCGGGCGGCTGGTGGCGCGCCTGCCGGCGCCGCATGACGGCACGGTGGCGCTCGATGAGACCGTGCTGGCTGAGGCCGGCGCGCGGCTGGCGCTGCGGGTGTCGCACTTCGGCCTGTTGCTGTCCCCGACCGTGGCCCGCCAGGCGGGCGCGTTTCTGCGCACCGGTACGTTCAGCGCCTGAGCGTTTGGGCGGTGCCCGGCCCGATGCTAGACTGGCGCGCAATCGCCTGTCGCACAGGCTGAATTTCCGCGCGAGGTCCGCATGGCCGGCCACAGCAAGTGGGCCAACATCAAGCACCGCAAAGGGGTGCAGGATGCCAGGAGGGGAAAAATCTTCACCCGCCTGATCCGCGAGATCACCATCGCCGCGCGCATGGGCGGGGGTGGCGACCCGAAGCTCAATCCGCGCCTGCGCACCGCGATCGACAAGGCGCTCGACGCCAACATGACCCGCGACACCATTGAGCGCGCGATCAAGCGCGGCACCGGCGAGCTCGAGGGTGCCCAGTACGAGGAAGTGCACTACGAGGGCTACGGCCCGGGCGGGGTGGCAGTGGTCGTCGAGTGCCAGACCGACAACCGCACCCGCACGGTCGGCGAGGTGCGGCACGCGTTCACCAAGCACGGCGGCAATCTCGGCCAGGACGGTTCGGTGGCCTTCCTGTTCAGGAAGCTGGGCGTGCTTACCTACGCGCCCGGCGCCAGCGAGGACAAGCTCATGGAGGCGGCCCTCGATGCCGGCGCCGATGACGTCGCGACCCAGGACGACGGCAGCGTCGAGGTGCTGACCGCGCCGGAGAATTACCAGGCGGTGCTCGATGCCATGACCCGCGCCGGGCTCAAGCCCGACCATGCCGAGATCAGCCGGCGCGCGGCCAACGACATTACTCTCAGCGGCGACGACGCCGAGCGCATGTGGAAGTTGCTGGAGACGCTCGAGGATCTCGACGACGTGCAGCACGTCTACAGCAATGCCGATTTTGCCACCGAGTTCATGCTTAAGCATGCTGGTTGATGACATATGACTATAGAGCTTTCCCACCCGGAACGCCGGCACTGAATGCGCATCCTCGGCATTGACCCCGGCTCGCGCCTCACCGGCTTCGGCGTGGTGAATGTGCTGTCGAATGGCAAGCTCACCTATGTCGCCAGCGGCGTGGTGAAGGTGCCGGCGGTGGCGCTGGCCGAGCGCCTCAAGGTGATCTACGAAGGCATCAACGAGGTGATCGCCTCCTACCGGCCGGACACGGTAGCGGTCGAGAAGGTGTTCATGGCGCGCAACGCCGACTCGGCGCTCAAGCTCGGCCAGGCGCGCGCCGCCGCGGTGCTGGCGGCCGCCAATCGCAACCTGGCGGTCAGCGAGTACACGGCGCTGCAGATCAAACAGGCGCTGGTCGGCAAGGGCCACGCCCAGAAGGAGCAGGTCAAACACATGGTCAAGGTGCTGCTGGAGCTTTCCGGCAATCCCCAGGCGGACGCCGCCGATGCACTGGCGTGCGCGGTCTGCCACGCCCACCACGCCCAGAGCGCGCGCCGCGCCGGCGGCCTCGGTCTGTTGCCGCGCGGCCGCCGCAGCCTGCGGAGGCGCGCATGATCGGGCGGCTCACCGGCCTGCTGGCGCGCAAGGAGCCGCCGTCGCTGCTGCTCGATGTCAACGGCGTCGGCTACGAGCTGGATGCGCCGATGTCGACCTTCTACGACCTGCCGGCGATCGGCGAGAAGGTGGTGCTGTATACGCACCTGGTCGTGCGCGAGGACGCGCAGCTGCTGTACGGCTTCTCGCGCGAGTCGCAGCGCCAGCTGTTCCGCAGCCTGCTCAAGGTCAACGGTGTCGGGCCGCGGGTGGCGCTGGCGGTGCTCTCCGGCCTGAGCGAGTCGGAGTTGCTCACCTGTCTGGCCCACGAGGACATCGCCCGGCTTACCAAGGTGCCGGGCATCGGCCGCAAGACCGCCGAGCGCCTGATCGTGGAGCTGCGCGACAAGGTCGATCTCACCGCCGCCCCGGCGGCCGGTGCCGCCCGTCCGCTGACGGTACCGGCCGATCCGGTGTCGGAGGCGGTCAGCGCCCTGATTGCGTTAGGCTACAAGCCGGCCGAGGCCAGTCGCGCCGTGGGCAGTGTCCCCGGCGAGGGTCTCAAGAGCGAGGACCTGATCCGTCAGGCGCTCAAGGGTTTGGCAGGGTTGAAGTAGGAGCAACAGAACATCTGTCGCAAAGGCGGCCGCTCTCGCGCATCCATGCGCTTCGCGGCATTTGTACGTCCTGTACGGCACAAAGGCGCAGAGATGAATCGTTCAAAGGCAACCGCTTGCCGGAGGGGTGCAGAATGGGGTCAAACAACCGCCATACCAGCGGCAGCCATTATCCAGTAGTTGTCACTGCTTTCGCCGGCGCGTTCGGACAATCCAAGGGCGTTGACGATCGAAGTTCCTTTGCGTCTTTGCGGCGAATGTTAAACATATAATAAGTAGCCATCGACAAATGATTGAAACCGACCGCCTGGTGTCCGGCAAGCAGGCCTCCACCCCCGAGGAGGCCAGTTTCGAGCAGCGCCTGCGCCCGGCGCGGCTGGCGGACTACGTCGGCCAGGCGCCGGTGCGCGAGCAGATGGAGATCTTCATCTCCGCCGCGCGGGCGCGCGCCGAGGCACTCGACCACGTGCTGGTGTTCGGTCCGCCGGGCCTGGGCAAGACCACGCTCGCGCACATCATCGCCCACGAGATGGGTGCGCAGCTGCGCCAGACCTCCGGCCCGGTTCTGGAGCGCCCCGGCGACCTGGCGGCGCTGCTCACCAACCTGCAGCCGAACGACGTGCTGTTCATCGACGAGATCCATCGTCTCTCGCCGGTGGTCGAGGAAATTCTCTACCCGGCGATGGAGGACTACCAGATCGACATTCTTATCGGCGAGGGCCCGGCGGCGCGCTCGATCAAGCTCGACCTGCCGCCGTTCACCCTGATCGGCGCCACCACCCGCGCCGGTCTGCTCACCAGCCCGCTGCGCGACCGCTTCGGCATCGTGCAGCGTCTCGAGTTCTACAGCGCCGACGACCTCACCCGCATCGTGCGCCGCTCGGCCGGCATCCTCGGCATCGAGGCCGAGCCCGAGGGCATCGGCGCGATCGCGCGCCGCTCGCGCGGCACCCCGCGCATCGCCAACCGCCTGCTGCGCCGCTCGCGCGATTATGCCGAGGTCAAGGGCAAGGGCGTGCTGACCGGCGCCATCGCCGAGGCCGCGCTCGCGATGCTGAGCGTCGACGCCGAGGGTTTCGATTCGCTCGACCGGCGGCTGCTGTCGATCATCATCGAGCGCTTCGACGGCGGCCCCGTCGGGGTCGATTCGCTGGCCGCGGCGCTGGGCGAGGAGCGCGGCACCATTGAAGATGTGCTGGAACCGTTCCTGATCCAGCAGGGCTTCCTGGCCCGTACCCCGCGCGGCCGCGTCGCCACCCGCCGCGCCTGGCAACACCTCGGCTTGAAGCCACCGCCGGGCGCCGAGTCGCCGCAGCGCGGGATGTTCGGGGAAGACCAAGGCTAATGACGTACAGGCGGCGTGCCGCCAGGTTTTTGACATGGTGAATGCAGCGCAGAGGACGCAGAGGCGCAGAGAACGCAGAGATTCGGGAGTATTTAGGATGATTTCCTTCGCGTCCTCTGCGCCTCTGCGTCCTTTGCGTTACTTGCTCGCGACATAGAAACACAATGAACAAAACCTTCTCGATCCCGATCCGCGTCTACTACGAGGACACCGACACCGGCGGTGTCGTGTACCACTCGAACTACCTCAACTTCATGGAGCGCGCCCGCACCGAGTGGTTGCGCTCGTTCGGATTCGAGCAGGATGAACTTCGCCGCCGCGACGGCGTCATATTCGCGGTCAGCGCGGTGAACATCGCGTTCCGCAGGCCGGCGCGCTTCAACGAGCTGCTGGCGGTCACGGTCGAGGTCGTGCGCCGCGGCGCCGCCAGCCTGACGCTGGCGCAGGAGGTGCGGCGCGCCGACGAGGTGCTGGCCAGCGCCGAGGTGCGCATCGCCTGCATCGATGCCGAGCGCTTTGCGCCGGTCGCGATCCCGGCCGCGGTGGCGGCGCGCATCGTGGCGGCGCGCGGCGAGTCCGGGTCGCGCTGATCGTCAAGAGTCAACGAGGAAAAAGCCGTGAATGTCACTGCAAGCAATGAAGGCCTGGCGCTGATCAGCATCCTGATCCACGCGAGCCTGGTGGTGCAGCTGGTCATGCTGTTGCTGCTGGCCGCCTCGCTGGTGTCGTGGACCATGATCTTCCGCAAGCGCGCGACGCTCAGGGCGGCCGGCCGGGCGGCCGAGGATTTCGAGAGCCGGTTCTGGTCGGGCAGCAACCTGAGCCAGATGTTCAAGGAGCGCTCCGGCCGCGAGGACAATCTGTCCGGCATGGACAGCGTGTTCGTGGCCGGGTTCAAGGAGTACTCGCGGCTCGAGAAGCAGCGCGGCATCCAGCCGAACGAGATCCTCGAGGGCGTGCAGCGTGCCATGCGCGTGGCGCTTTCCCGCGAGATCGACTACCTCGAAACCCACCTGTCGTTCCTGGCCACGGTCGGTTCGATCAGCCCCTACGTCGGCCTGTTTGGCACAGTCTGGGGCATCATGCATTCGTTCCAGGGCCTGAGCACCATGCAGCAGGCGACCATCGCCAGCGTCGCGCCCGGTATCGCCGAGGCGCTGATCGCCACCGCCATGGGCCTGTTCGCGGCGATTCCGGCGGTGATCGCCTACAACCACTACTCGAACGACGTCGAGCGGCTGGTGACGCGCTATCAGATCTTCATGGAGGAATTTGCCAGCATCCTGCAGCGCCAGGCGTTCCTGAGCAAGGTCTGACCATCATGATCGAACGTTACCGCCGCAAGCGCATCGCCGAGATCAACGTCGTTCCCTATATCGACGTCATGCTGGTGCTGCTGGTGATTTTCATGATCACCGCGCCGCTGCTCACGCCCGGGGTTCAGGTCGACCTCCCGCAGGCTACGGCCGCGACCCTGGACAATCCGGATCGCGAGACCCTGATCGTGACGGTCGACCGGCGCGGCAACCTGTTCCTGGACGACCGCGCGATCGACGCCGAGGCGCTGGGCAGCAAGGTGGCGACGATCCTGAGGCTGCGGCCGCAGACGCCGGTGCTGGTGCGCGGCGACCGCGAGGCGAAGTACGACGCGATCATCCAGGCGATGGTGTTGCTGCAGGCGGCCGGTGCCCCGAGCGTCGGACTCGTCACCGAAGGCCCGGCGGCGAAGAAATAGCCCGATGGTGTTCCGCCGGTCACGCCAGGTGCCGGAGTCGCGCAAGGCGATCGTGTATGCCGTGCTGGTGCATGCCACGCTGGTGCTGCTGCTGGTGGTCGGGGTGCGCTGGCAGGCCCAGCCGCAGGCGCCGGTGCCGGTGATCCAGGCGCGGGTCCTGAGCGAGGCCGACACCCGCAAGGACATCGAGCAGCGCCGGCGCGCCGAGCAGGAACGGGTTGCGGCCGCGCGCCAGCAGCGCGAGCAGGAGGAACAGCGCCGCCAGGAGCAGGTCCGGGCGGCCGAACAGAAGCGCAAGGCCGAGGTCGAGAAGCAGCGCAAGGCGCAGGAACAGCGCGCCGCCGAGGCACGTGCCCGGAAGGAAACCGAAGAGCGCCGCAAGGCCGCCGAGACCAGCCTGAAGGAGCAATTGGCGCGCGAGGAGAAGGAGCGCGCCGAGGCCGCCGCCCGTGCCGAGCAGAGCGCGCGCGCCCAGAGCGAACTGGCACGCTACGAAGGCCTGATCCGTCAGAAGGTAGATCGTAACTGGGTGCGACCAGCCGGCCTGAGCCCAAACCTGGAGGTGCTGGTGCGATTGCGGCTGGCGCCGACCGGCGAGGTGATTCAGGTGACTATCGTCCGCCCCAGCGGGAACGTTGGATTTGATCGTTCGGTCGAAAACGCGGTATACAAGGCATCGCCCCTGCCGCTGCCGGAGGACAAGGGGCTGTTCGAACATTTCCGCGAGCTCGAATTGCGGTTCCGGCGGGAGGGGCAGGGTTGAAAGGTCTGAAAGCACTCATCGTCGTCGCGGCCCTGCTCGCGGGCCTCAGTGCCCCGGCGCACGCGATCCTCACCATCGAGATCACCCAGGGCGTCGAAGGCGGCCTGCCGATCGCGGTCGTGCCGTTCGGCAGCAGCGCCAAGGCACTGCCACCGCAGGACATCGGTGCGGTGGTCGCAGCCGATCTGGCCCGCAGCGGGCGATTCACCCCGCTCGAGGCGAAGGACTTCGTGTCGCGCCCGACCGAGGACCGGCAGGTGGTGTTCAAGGACTGGCGCATCGCCAAGGCCGAGGCGCTGGTGATCGGCGCGGTCAAGCCGGCCGGATCGGGCCAGTGGCAGGTCGAGTTCCGCCTGTACGACGTCTTCAAGGAGAAGCAGCTGGCCGGCTACAGCTACACCGTCGCCAGTGACCGGCTGCGCGCGGTCGCGCACCAGATCAGCGACCTCGTCTACGAAAAGCTCACCGGCGAGCCGGGCGTATTCAGCACCCGGGTGGCGTACATCACCCGCGAGAAGGCGCGGCGCGGCTTCACCTACAAGCTGCAGGTGGCCGACGCCGACGGCTACAACCCGGTCACGGTACTGTCGTCGAGCGAGCCGCTGATGTCGCCGGCCTGGTCGCCGGACGGCACGCGGCTCGCGTACGTGTCGTTCGAGACCCGCCGCCCGGTGCTGTACATGCAGAACATCGTGTCCGGCGCGCGCACCAAGGTCGCCGAGTTCAACGGCATCAACTCGGCCCCGGCCTGGTCGCCGGACGGCACGCGGCTGGCGCTGACGCTGTCGCGCGACGGCAATCCCGAGATCTATGTGCTGAAGCTGGCCGACAAGGTGCTGACCCGTCTCACCACGCACCCGGCGATCGACACCGAGCCGGCCTGGTCGCCGGACGGGCGCGAGCTGGTGTTCACCTCGGATCGCGGCGGCAAGCCGCAGATCTACCGTATCCAGGCCGACGGCGGCAGCGCCGAGCGCGTGACCTTCGAGGGCGAGTACAACGCGCGCGCCTCGTACGCACCGGACGGCCGCACCCTGACGCTGATCAGCGGCCGCGGCGGGCGTTACCACGCCGCGCTGCTGCACTTGTCGACCGCGGTGTTGCAGACCCTCACCGACACGCCGCTCGACGAGTCGCCGAGCTTCGCGCCCAACGGGCGGCTGATCCTGTACGCCACTGAGCGCGCCGGGCGCGGCGTGCTGGCGTCGGTATCCGCGGACGGGCGCGTGCGCCAATTGCTCAAGCTCCAGGAAGGCGATGTGCGCGAGCCGGCCTGGTCCCCCTTCAACCGCTCCACCCCCTAGATAACAACCCAAGGAGTCATCCATGCACCACAAGCTGCTGTTGTCGCTGATCGCTGTGGCCGCGCTGTCGCTGGGCGCCTGTGCCACGACCAAGACCGAAACGCCGGAAATCGACGACCAGAGCGTCGGTGCCGAGGCCGCCGGCGCCGGCACCGAGGGTGCCGCCGAGGGCCAGGCGCTCGACGCCGGGGGCGACCTGCTCAGCAAGCGGCGCGTGAACTTCGAGTACGACTCGAGCGCGATCGACGATGCCGGCCGTGCCATCGTCGAGGCGCATGCCGCCTACCTGGTCAACAACAAGAACATCCGAGTGGTGCTCGAAGGCCACGCCGACGAGCGTGGCACGCGCGAGTACAACCTGGCGCTCGGTGAGCGCCGCGCCCAGTCGGTGGAGCGCATGTTCAAGCTGCTGGGCGTGAGCGCGGACCGGATCAAGACCGTGTCCTACGGCGAGGAGAAGCCGATCGCCATGGACCACGACCAGTCGGCGTGGGCGCTCAACCGTCGCGTCGAGATTCTTTACTAATGGCCGGTGGCGGGTCGATGCGCGCAGCCGTCGCGCTGCTGCTGGTCGCGGCCGTGACCGCCGCGGGGCCGGCCGCGGGCGCCGACAAGCGCGCGGCCAAGCCAGCCGCGGACGAGGCCATGCGCCAGAACCTGCTCGACATCGTGCAGCAGCTCGATGCCCTGCAGGCCGAGGTGCGGCAGCTGCGCAATTCCGTTGAAGTGCAGGGCCATGAGCTTGAACAGCTCAAGGCCCGGCAGCGGTCGCTGTACGACGATCTGGACCAGCGCCTGCGCGAGTCGGAGAAGCAGCGCGCCGCGGCCCCCACGGCCCCCACGGCCGCGGCGGACGTGCCGGTCTCCAGGCGCGCCACCACGCCGGCTCAGCAGCAGGAATACGACGCCGCCTTCAACCTGATGAAAGTGGGCCAGTACGACAAGGCGGTGAAGGCATTCCGCGCGTTCCTGGCCAAGCACCCCGACAGCGGTCTGGCCGACAACGCCCAGTACTGGATCGCCGAGGGCAACTACGTGCTGCGCAACTACAAGCTGGCCCTCGAGGAGTTCGCCAAGGTGCTCGAGTACCCGCAAAGCACCAAGGCCGCGGACGCCCAGCTCAAGATCGGCTACGCCCATTACGAACTCGGCGCCTACGACAAGGCGCGCAAGGCGCTCACCGAGGCGCAGCAGCGCTATCCGGGAACCACCGTCGCCAAGCTGGCGGCGGCGCGGCTGGAGAAGATGACCAAGGAAGGACGGTAAACACGGTTTCGGGTTTCGAGTTGCGGGTTTCGGGTTAAGGACGGCCGCGAGCCGGGAGACCCCGCAAAACCTGATTGCGGCAGCGAGCCGCTCCAACCCACAGTAGGGCGCAATGAGCGCAGCGAATTGCGCCGAATGAGCGTAATCCGTTCTGGCCGAATGAGCGTAATCCGTTCTGGCCGAATGAGCGTAATCCGTTCTGGCCGAATGAGCGTAATCCGTTCTGGCCGAATGAGCGTAATCCGTTCTGGCCGAGTGGCGCCCGGGGTGCCTTGGTGTCCGAAGCCTGGTCAGTGCCGGGATCGCCGGCAGGATCGCAAGCGCGGTGCGGGCGACGAGGCCGCTCCTACTGGCCTCGATTATCCGCTGCGGCTCGCTGCCGGACTCGGTCCCCGGGTCGATGGGGGTGCCAGCAGCCCTGGGGTATAATTCCGCACCTGTCCCCCGGTTCCGCGCCGTCCATGAACGTCCCGCAATACCCCGACACCGCCCCGCGCCTGCGCGTCAACGAGATCTTCTTCTCGTTGCAGGGCGAGTCGCGCTCGGTCGGGTTGCCAACGGTGTTCGTGCGGCTCACCGGCTGTCCGCTGCGTTGCGGGTACTGTGATACCGAATATGCCTTCCACGAAGGGCGCTGGCTTGCGGTGCCCGAGATCCTGATGCAGGTGGCCGATTACGCCCCGCGCCACGTCACGGTGACCGGCGGCGAGCCGCTGGCGCAGCGGCCATGCACCGAACTCCTGACCGCGCTGTGCGATGCCGGCTATGAGGTGTCGCTCGAGACCAGCGGCGCGGTCGACATCGCGCGCGTCGACCCGCGGGTGCGCGTGGTCATGGACGTGAAGACGCCGGGCTCCGGCGAGGCCGACCGCAATCTGGCCGCCAACCTGGCGCTGCTGAAAGCCACCGACGAGGTGAAGTTCGTGATCTGCGATCGCGCCGATTACGACTGGAGCCGCGCCTTCATCGAGCGCGAGCGCTTGGCCTCGCGCTGCGAGTTGCTGTTCTCGCCGGCCTTCGGCCGGCTCGAACCGCGGCTGCTGGCCGAGTGGATCCTCGCCGACCGGCTGCCGGTGCGCTTCCAGCTGCAGCTGCACAAGCTGCTGTGGGGCGAGGAACGCGGGCGATGAGCCGGGCGGTGGTGCTGGTCTCCGGCGGGCTCGATTCCGCCACGGTGCTGGCGGTGGCGCGCGACGCCGGTCACGCCTGTTACGCGCTCAGCTTCGACTACGGCCAGCGCCACCGCGTCGAGCTGACCGCCGCGCGGCGCGTGGCCGAAGACCTGGGGGCGGTCGATCAGCGGGTCGTGAGGCTCGACATCGGCTGGATGGGCGGCTCGGCGCTTACCGACGCGAACCTGGCGGTGCCGGATGCACCGAGCGCCGGCATCCCGATCACCTACGTGCCGGCGCGCAACACCATCTTTCTTTCCATCGCGCTTGGCTGGGCCGAGGTGCTCGGCGCGCGCGACATCTATATCGGTGCCAACGCGCTCGACTACTCCGGCTACCCGGATTGCCGTCCCGAGTACATTGCCGCCTTTCAGCATATGGCCAACCTCGCGACCCGCGCCGGAATCGAGGGTGACGGCTTCCGCATCCAGGCGCCGCTCGTGAACCTGCGCAAGGCCGAGATCATCACGCTCGGCGCGGGTCTCGGGGTGGATTACGCGTTGACCCTGTCCTGCTACGACCCCGACGCCGAGGGCCGCGCCTGCCGGGTGTGCGACTCCTGCCGCCTGCGCGCCGAGGGCTTCGCCGTTGCCGGCGTGACCGACCCGACCCGCTACCGGGACGGCCGCCCCGGCGGTTGATCGCGTCCCCGGCATGGAACAAACTAGGCCGGTTGCCCGTCTTTCACTACCACGGCCGGCCCTGCGGGGCGGCCGGGCCTAAGCCATCCCCGGAGGAGTCATGGAGTTCACGATTCATCATCAGGTATTACTGATCGCTTTCCTGGTCGCTGTCGTCATGGGTGCGGTCGCTAACAAAACCAATTTCTGCACCATGGGCGCGGTCTCGGACTGGGTGAACATGGGCGACAAGGGCCGGCTACGTGCCTGGCTGCTGGCGATCGCAGTGGCGCTGATCGGCGTCATGGTGCTGGAGGGCGCCGGCAAGGTGGCGCTGTCGTCGTCCGACACCTTCCCGCCGTACCGCACCGGCAATTTCGCCTGGCTGCGTTACGTGCTCGGCGGTGTACTGTTCGGCATCGGCATGACCCTCGGCAGCGGCTGCGGCAACAAGACCTGCGTGCGCCTCGGCGGCGGCAACCTCAAGTCGCTGGTGGTGCTGGTGGTGCTGGCGCTGTCGGCCTACGCGATGCTGTGGACCGAGCTGTTCGAGAAGGCCTTCATGAGCTGGATGGGTCCGACCATCGTCGACCTGTCGGCGCGCGGCATCCAGAGCCAGGAGCTGGGCGCCATCGTCGCCGGCGTGAGCGGCGGCGATGGCGCCATGCTGCACTACGTGATCGGCGGCCTGCTGGTGCTGGCGCTGCTGGTGTACATCTTCAAGTCGGCCGATTTCCGTTCCGGCTTCGACAATATTCTTGGTGGCCTGGTGATCGGCCTGGCCGTGACTGCCGGCTGGTATGTGACCGCCGGCCCGATGGGTGCTGAGTGGAAGGACTATGCCGACATGGCGGTCGAGATCCCGAGCCGGGTGCAGGCCCAGTCCTATACCTTCATCAGTCCAATGGGCGACGGCGTGCGCTATGCCCAGAGCCCGGCCAACTTCAACCTGATCAACTTCGGCATCATGGCGCTGGCCGGCGTGATCGTCGGCTCGTTCCTGTACGCGGTGGTGAGCCGCAGCTTCCGCATCGAGTGGTTCGCCTCGGTGCAGGACTTCATCGCCCACGTCGCCGGCGCGGTGCTGATGGGTGTCGGCGGCGTGCTGTCCATGGGCTGCACCATCGGCCAGGGCGTCACCGGCGTGTCGACCCTGGCGCTCGGCTCGATCCTGACCTTCGTCGCGATCGTGTTCGGCGCCGCGCTCACCATGAAGGTGCAGTACTACCTGATGGACGAGCAGGGTATCGTTGCCGCGCTGCGCTCGGCGCTGGCCGACCTGCGCCTGATGCCGCGCAAGGCGTGAAGTTCGCCTGACCGACAAAGGCCCGCTCCGGCGGGCCTTTGTTTTTGGGCCGGTTTGACAGCCCCAAACGCGCCCCGGATAATGCCGCCTCCCGAAAAGCAAGGGACGAGATACGAGGCGCGAGCGACGAAACGTGACTCGGCGCAAGGTTCGATCCGTCTGGCTCGCCCCTTGACCCTCGCCCCTCGCACCTGAATTCGGGCCGTTAGCTCAGTCGGTAGAGCAGCTGGCTTTTAACCAGTTGGTCGACAGTTCGAATCTGTCACGGCCCACCAGTTTTCTCCGCGTTACCGCGATCTCGCAGCCATCGAAGTGGTCGGTCCTCTCTGGACGCCGGGATTCGTGAGTGCCTGACCGCAACCGCCGATTCGGTCTCGCAGCGGTCGATAGGGGCTGCCGGCGCGTCACCGTGAAGGTCGAGCGGGAGGACGCGTCTCGTTGGCGACGCTCCGGCCGGGCCGGTCGGCAAAAATGAGCCGGCCACGAGGGCCGGCCCGAAGGAGTGAACCGAAAGACTCAGGGGCCGGCGACGAAGGCGTCGCGCGCCCGGACGCCGATGTCGGTCTGGTCGGTGAAGAACCCGTCGATGCCGAGTTCGAGGAACACCCGAGCCTCGGCCTGCATGTCGCCGGGCACGTTCGGATCGGTCGCCGACCGGTAGTTGGCCGGCAGGAAGCGGTTCTCGGCGCGGAAGGTGTAGGGGTGCACCTTCAGGCCGGCGGCGTGGGCGTCGGCGACGAACGACGTGGCATTGGCGGGATCGAGGTTTCCGGCCGCGTCGAGCGGCAGAATGAAGTGGTTTTTCTCCGGGCCGACGCCATCGGCGTAGCGTGCGATCTCGCGCAGTCCTTCGGCGGTTGCCATCTGGTCGTAGGTCAGCGAACCGCCGGCGGCCTCGACGTCGTACGGCTGTCCTTCCAGCCACAGCAGCTGCACCAGCGGGATGTGGGTCAGGTGCCGCAGCTTCTTGAGATTGCTGATCTCGAAGGACTGGATGTAGACCCGGTCGCGCGCGCCTTCGTAGCCGTTGGCGTGCAGGATGCGCACCAGCGGTTCTTCCATGGCCAGGCCGAGCGCGGCGAAGTGCGTCGGGTGCTTGATCTCGGGGTAGATGCCGATGCGTCGCCCCGAGGCCTTCTCATGAGCCTTTACCAGATCGATGATCTCCTGCAGCGCCGGCACGGCGAACTGGCCGTCGAAGCGCGCATTGGCCGGACGCACGCCGGCGATGCGCTCGATGGCGCGCAGCTGCCGGATCTCGGCCAGCGTGAAGTCCTCGCTGAACCAGCCGGTGACGGTCACGCCGTCGACCGTCTTGGTGGTGCGGCGGTCGGCGAACTCGGGTCGCAGGGCGACGTCGGTGGTGAGGTCGAGCACGTTGTCATGGCGGGCGACCAAGTGGCCGTCCCGGGTCATGACCAGGTCGGGTTCGATGAAATCGGCGCCTTGCAGCATCGCCACCGAGTACGCAGCGAGCGTGTGTTCGGGCAGGTAACCGCTGGCGCCGCGATGGGCGATGACGATCGGACGGGTGGCGGCCTGCGGCGCGTCGTCGCGGTGCGGCCGGTCGGCATGGACGGTGCCGGTCGCGAGCAGCAGCGCGGCTACGCCGGCCGTGAACAGGTGCTTCAGGGCGTGCATGATTCGGGTCTCCTTGTCCGTGGGTGAGGGTCGCTGCCCGGCCGCGGTGCGCGGGGCAGGGATGCAACGCTAGGTTTGCCGGATGACCCTGCCGTGAATCGGCGATGACCGCGGCATGACCGGCGCGCCGCGGCCGGCGCAAGCCCCTGATTCCTTTGTGGGCCTCCGTCGCCAGGCACATTCACGGGTGCTGTCGACCCGTCGGTCATCGGGCCTTCGATGCCCGGAAAGAATCCTGTCACATGCCGCTGGTACGTTGACCGCGCTTTCATAGCCCCCCCTACAGTCCTGCACAGGAGATCCAATGATGAGCAAGCACAAGTGGATGGCGAAGACGGCCCTGGCCCTGGCCCTCGCGGCGGCGTACGGCGCCCAGGCCGACGACCATCGCGACTTCGATTTCGGTGACATGGTCGAGCATCAGCTGGCCGCCAAGTCGGAGAAGCTGTTCGGCGTGGAAAAGCCGCTCACCGATTCGGCCCCGGCGACCACCGGCGCCTATCGCACCATGGCGCAGCCGGCCGGCGCGCAGCTGCTGGCGGCGCGTGGCCTCAAGGTCGAGTACCTGACGCGTGAGGCCGGCAACCTGACCGACATGATGGCGTTCTGGCCGAGCGAGCAGGCCCCGACCCATCTCATCACCTGTGTCGAAGGCGGTCGCCAGCAGCTGAGCGGCGACGCCGACACCCGCAACTATGTCCCCGGCGACAAGTTCAACCCGTCGGTACAGCGTATCCGACTCGCCGACGGCCAAGTCGAGACGGTACTGCGCGGTATGGATCGCTGCGACGGCATCCGCCGCACCGACTGGGGCACGGTCCTCGTGACCGAGGAGACCGACGACGGTGCCGCGTACGAGATTCTCGATCCGCTCGCGATCAGCAACGAGCATGTGATCGACCGCACCAGCGGCGCGGTCACCAACCCCGCCATGGTCGCCAAGCGTGCCGCGCTACCGATCATGGCCTGGGAGGGTCTGGAGGTGCTGCCGAACGGCGTGGTGATCGGTGGCGACGAACTGCGCCCCGGCACCGGCGGTGCCGACCTCGACGGCGGCGCGATCTTCAAGTTCATCCCGGCCACCCTGCGCAGCGGGGGCGCCACGATTTCCGGTCTGAATGAGTCGCCGCTCGCGGCCGGCAGTGTGTACGCCATGCAGGTATCGTGCGTCAACAACAGGCAACAGTATGGCCAGGGCTGCGAGGTTGGCAATGCCGCGTGGGTGGCGGTGAATGCCGCGACCGCGCGCGCCAGTGCCGCCATTCAGGGCGCGAGCGGTTATTACCGTCCGGAAGACCTGCATCGGGATCCGCTGTACCGCAACGCCGATTACCCGGAAGCGCTGCGCTTCTGCTGGGCCAACACCGGCAACGAGGATGCCGGCAACTACGGCGAAGTGGTGTGCGGCGTGGACCTGGCCCCCGGCGCGCTTAGCGTCACGGCCAGCGACGGCACCGTCAATCCCCGTACCGTGACCGTCAACCGCCTGGTGGAAGGCGACCGCGACTTCAACTCGTTCGACAACCTCGATTTCCAGCCGAAGACCGGCAGCCTGTACGTGATCGAGGACCACGACAACGGCGACATCTTCGCCTGCCTGCCGGACGGCGCCGACCGCGACCTTAAGACCGACGGCTGCGTGAAGCTGTTCTCGGTCAAGGACAGCTCGGCCGAGCCGACCGGGTTCCTGTTCGATGCCACCGGCGACACCGCCTACCTGTCGATCCAGCACAGCAACGATGCCCTGATGCCGAAGGTTGACGACTACGGCACCGACGATGTCCTCAAGATCACCGGCTTCAAGCTCAAGAAGTGATCATCGTCCGCGGCCCGGCGTCAGCCGGGAGCGCACTCCGGGGGCCGCAGCAGCGGCCCCCATTTTTTTGCGTGCTGGTATTCGATCGGCGCGGATCGCCCGATTCGTACGTCCCTGTACAGCACGGAGGCGCGGAGAAAAGCAGGAATCGATCTGCCGTTCTCTACGGCGCCGCGTCCCGGGGCGAATGAGTCGTGATTCGTAGGTTGGGCTGAGCGCAGCGATGCCCAACGGGCGGGGTCCGGAAGGGTGCGGATGTTGGGGTTCGCTGCGCTCACCCCAACCTACGTGACCGATTTCTTGCGTCGGTGAATGTGACCGGCGTGGGTTGTCCGAGCTTGGTCCGCGGAGGCATGGAGAAAGGCACGAAGACAGTCGAATGGCCGTTCTCTGTGCCTCCGCGGTGAAAAAATATCAAATACGCCCCTTACAGGCTGCGCGCCGCGATCAGGCTGACCGCGAAGGTCTGGGCACCGAGGATCGAGGTCTGTACGCCGGCGACATTGCCGTTCATGGCCGACTGGGTGGCGAGGATGAGATCGGCCTGCATGCCGATGTTGTCGGCCATCACCAGGATCTGGTCGCCCATCTCGAGGATGCGGTTGGCCATGACGCCGATGTCGGCCGACAGTTGCAGCATGCTCTTGAGCGAGTCGTACAGCGTCGGGCTGGCGGTGATCGCCTGCAGGCCGCCGATCGCGATCACGTAGCCGTCGACCGCGGTGCCGAGCCCGGCCAGCATCGCCGACAGGTCGGTGAGCTGGGCGAGCCCGGTGGGCGTGAAGGTCATGGTGTTGAGGCTGGCGTCGGAGGCGAGGGTGGTGCGCAGCGCCTGCACTTGGGTAAGGAAGCCGCGCACGTCGGTGGCGACCGTCGCCATCTGGGTGTCCAGGGTCCAGGCCTTGAGGGTCAGCGCCTGCATCTCGGCGGCCAGCTGGGTACCGGCGACGATCAGGTTGGCGATGCTGACGTTGTAGCTGCTGTCCTCCAGCACCGACACCAGTGCCAGCGCGTTGGTCTGGGTGGCGAGCACCGACTGGGTGGTGAGCGCCACGTTCTGGTTCTGCAGCTGCTGGGTAATGATGATGCGATCGGCCATCAGGCCGATGTCGTCCGACATGGTGAGGATCTTGTCGGACATCTCGCCGATACGGTCGGCCATGGCGCCGATGTCGTCGGAGAGCTGCAGCATGGCGGTGATGCCGTCCTTGATGGTCAGGGCATTGGCCACCGTCGACAGCGTGCCGAGGTCGAGCGACAGGCGGGTGCTCTCGTTGGCCAGTGCCAGGGTGGTGACCGACAGCTGGTCGAGGGCATCGAGTGTGGTGCTGTCGATGGTGAGCGGGGCCGCGAGGTTCGCATCGACCGCGGCGATGCCGTTCACCAGGGCGCGGGCCTGGCGGTTGGCCTCGACCAGCCGGCTGCACACCGGGTCGGTGGCGAGATTGGTCGCGGTCAGGTAGTCCTTGAGGGTGGTTGCCTGGCCGTTGAGGGTCTGAACGTCGGTCAGCAGGCTGGCGCGGGCCGGGGCGGTCAGCGCGAGCAGGGCGCCGAACAGCAGCACGGGCAGCGCGAGGCGGCGGATGAGAGTCGTTTGCATGGATGTGTCTCCGAAGGCGGCAGCGGGTTACAGGCCGAAGTTCTTGATGACCGTGAGCGTGACGCTCTGGGCGGTCAGTACCGAGTTCTGGGTCAGCACGATGTTGCTCTGCTGCAGGTTCTGGGTGTCGACGATGCGCAGCGACATGACGCCGATGTTGTCGGCCATGACGATGATCTTGTCGCCCATCTCCACGATCCGGTCGGCCATGGTGCCGATGTCGCGCGTCAGGCGCAGCATGCTGGCGGTGGCATCACTGAGCACGGTGCTGTTGGTCAGCGGCGCCAGGGTGTTGATGGCGTTGGCGTAGTTCGCCAGCGCCGTGGCCAGCGTCTTGTTCAGGGTGGACAGGTCGCCGAGCAGTGTCAGGGTGTCGCCGTCGATGTAGTGGCTGGCGCCCTGGCTGGTCTGCATGGTCCAGGTGTACAGGCTTACGGTACGGGTGAGCAGCGCCGTGGTCGCGGTTTCGAGTGTCGCCAGCTGGCTGGCCATGTTGCTCGAGGTGAGCGTGGTGCCGCCCATCTGGTCGGACAGTGCCTGGGTGTCGATCTTGAGCTGGCCGAGGGTGAGGTTGTAGGCGATGGTCGACAGGCTGTCGCTCAGCGCCACCATGTTCTGCTGGGTGGTGAGGATCGCCGCCTGGGTCAGCGCCACGTTGCTGTTCTGCAGCTGCTGGGTGATCAGGATGCGGTCGGCCATCAGCCCGATGTTGTCGGCCATCACCAGGATGCGGTCACCCATCTCGAGGATGCGGTTGGCCATGGTGCCGATGTCGTCCGACAGCCGCAGCATCGCGCTCAGCGCGGCTTGGTATTCGAATGCCTGGTACACGCCCTCGACCGTGCGCAGATCCTGCGACAGCCGCACCGCCTCGCTGGACATGCCGCGTGCGAGATTGCTCAGATCGGCGAGCGAGGTCAGGTCGGTGGTGGTCAGGGTCAGCGGTGACGGCAGCTGGGCGGTGATGCCGCTGACGCTGGCGTTGTAGTTCTCAATAGAGGTGTTGAGGGTGCCGAGTTGGGTGCAGGAGCCAGGGGCGGTGACATTGATGCCGGTCAGCTGGGTCTTGAGGGTGGTGAGGCCGGCGACCAGACCCTGCAGGTCGGTGGTCAGGCTGGCCTGTGATGGCAGCGAGAACAGTGACAGCACGACGGCGATGGGCGCCAGGAGTTTAATGCGCATGGAAAACCTCGACTCGGTCGGTACGGCAGTGTTTGGGGTGGAGCGATGGCCGGCCCGGGACGACGTTGTGCGGGCCGCAGCGCAGCAGACCACGGTCTGCATTGACTTGGGTCAGTATATTAGTAAAGAAGCATATAATGATATGCGACTAATTGACGCGGTATCAGGCGTCGGCCCAAGCGAGGATGCTCGGCCAGGATTTATGGGTGATTACTTATATGTGATCGATTGCTTACGAACATCAGTTTCGGGTTTCGAGTCCGGCACGCGAGGGTTGGGGCGGGCCTGCGGTCGGAGCATTGGCTTCAGCTCAGTCCCGAAACCTAGGCGCCAGGGAACGCCACAACCATTGCGGCCAGACGGCCGCTCCCGCAGATGCGCACCGTGGGTTGCCGCTAGCCCCGTCTGGCCGCGATCGGGCCCGCCTGCAGGCACCAACTCCGTTCACTTGAAACCTGGAACCTGAAACTTGAAACTGCTCTTGAATGCCGTCCCTCGACTTGTCATTGACATACGCCTCACCTAGGGTACAAAGGGCCGATCACGCAAAGCGTCTTATTATTCATGCCGCTGTACACCTACACCGCCTTCAACTCCCAGGGAGTACGCCTCACCGGCGAGGCCGCCGCCGATTCCGAGCAGGCGTTGCGCGCCGAGCTGGCCGGCAAGGGGTTGCTGGTGCAGGAGCTCAAGGCCAGGCGCGCGGCGATCGGCTTCGGCGCGCGCCGGGTGCGGCCCGAGGAGTTCGCGCTGTTCAACCAGGAGTTCATGGCGCTGATCCGCGCCGGGCTCACTATTCCCGACGCGCTGGCGCTGGCCGCCAACCGCCCCGACAGCCCCAACCTGGGGCGCATCCTGGTGCGGGTGCTGGAGGACGTGCGCGGTGGCGCGCTGCTGTCCGATGCCTGCGCCCACCACCCGGAGGCCTTCGAGCGCCTGTACCTGGCCGCCGTGCGCACCGGTGAAAAGACCGGCGACCTGCCCCGGGTGCTGGGGCGCTACCACGAGTACCTGCGCCACCGGGTGGCGCTGCGCAAAAAGCTCAATCAGGCCATGGCCTACCCGGCGTTCCTGCTGGTGGCGCTGGTGGTGATCCTGGCGGTGCTGTTCGTGTTCGTGATGCCGCGGTTCGTGGCCATGTACGCCGATCTCGGTGCCGACCTGCCGCTGCCGACCCGGATGCTGCTCGGGGTAGTGGAGTACATATATATAGTCGCGCCGCTGACGCTGGCCGCGGTGGCCGCCGGGGTGGTCGGCTGGCGGCGCTGGACCGCGACCGAGACCGGCCGCCGCCAGGTGGACGAGCTCCGCGAGCGCCTGCCCTATGTCGGCGGCCTGGTGCGGATCGTGATCACCGCGCAGCTGGCCCGTTCGCTCTCGACGCTGCTCTCCGGCGGCACGCCGCTGGTCGAGGCGCTGCAAACCGCCGCCAGCTCGGTCACCAACCAGGTGTATCTGGACCGGCTGGAGCAGGTCACCCGGCAGGTGGTCGAGGGCGGTTCGCTGGCGCAGGCGGTGCGCACCACCGCACTGATGCCGGACATGGCGGCGCGCATGATCGAGGTCGGCGAGGCCTCCGGCGGGCTCGACGCCATGCTGGCCGAGATCGCCCAGTTCTACGAGGAGATGCTCGACACCCGGCTCGCGCGCGTGATGACCCTGGTGGAGCCGCTGATGATGCTGCTCATGGGCGTGCTGATTGGCGGGATCATCATCATCATGTACCTTCCGGTGTTTCACCTCGCGGACATCATCAAATGACCCACCCGTTCCAGCCGCGCCGCCTCGCCGACATGCTGATCGCGCGCGGGCTCGCCAGCCCCGCCCAGGCTGCGGCCGTCGCTGCCGAGGGCGAGGCGCGCTTCGGCGAGCGGCTGGTGCGGGAGGGCGTACTGAGCGCCGAGCAGCTGGCGCAGCTGCTGGCCGAGCAGTTCGGGCTGCCGTATGTCGACCTCAACGGCTTCACCGTGACCGCCGAGCTGTTCGAGCGCCTGCCGGCGGCCCAGGCCTACGAGCTCAACGCCGTGCCGGTGCGCGCCAACGGCGAGGCGCTCGAGATCGCGATCGCCGATCCCTACGATCTCGACCTGCCCGACCGGCTCGAGCGCATCACCGGCGCGCGCGTGAAGCTGGCGCTCGCCACCCCGGGCGCGATCCAGGCGGCGCTCAAGCGCTCGCAGGGCACGGCCGAGGTGCTGCGCGGCTTGTCGGAGGATTTTCGCCTGGTGATGGTCAAGGAGACCGACGAGGGCGGCGAGCAGACGGTGTCGCTGGAAAAGCTCGGCGATGCCTCGAGCCCGGTGGTGCGGCTGGTCAACACCGTGCTGGTCGACGCGCTCGCCAAGCGTGCCAGCGACATCCACATCGAGACCTACGAGAAGGGCGTGACGGTCAAGTACCGCATCGACGGCGTGCTGTACCCGGCGATGGAGACCCTCGACCGCCGTCACCACAGCGCGCTGATTTCGCGCCTCAAGGTCATGGCCGAGCTCGACATCGCCGAGAA
>Ga0115026_10000027_pt1 | contig 26593 bp, 29 predicted proteins | sample Mud_0915_D1_FD_83878 | JGI IMG/M metagenome (GOLD analysis project Ga0115026, IMG submission 83878) | Wetland microbial communities from Old Woman Creek Reserve in Ohio, USA - Mud_0915_D1 | ecosystem: Environmental > Aquatic > Freshwater > Wetlands > Sediment ...
CGGCTACGAATACGACCTACGGCTACGACAACTGGAAGAGGCCGTAGAAGGTGCGCCTATCTTGGACCATGCGCGAGAAGCACCTTGAGTTGCAGCTGTCGCCACACGCCGCCTGCGCGGCGGCGCAGGTAGCCTGCGGCCCGCCAGCGGACATGGACGCGTGGCTGCAGTCGCTGCAACAAGTCAAGCAGGTCCAACGGCAGCTGCTGACTGAAGCTCAAGCAGAGGATGCCACCTTCGACAGCCGCTTGGGCCGGTGGAACTTCGCTCCCAAGATCGAGATCGACGACGCGGGTGTGAAGGTTGGGGTGCTAGTGACGTTGTCGTTCTAGATTGGGAGGGGGTCATGCCGACCGAAGCAGTAGCGCCCGCACCGCCGCAATCGCTGCGGTGTGAGCGCTGTGATGTGGTGCTGCAGATCGTGGATGCGGAACACCGTTGTTGCCCGCGCTGCGGGCGCCGCTACGAGCTACGTATGGTAATCGACGGCCAGCCCTACTGGGCAGCACCGCCCATGCCCATCATTCCGGAGAAGTAGTCGTGCACAAGAAGACGCGAGCCGTCGAGATCCTCCGCTGCTGCGTCTGCCGCCACAAGTACCCGCGGCCGTTCATGAACCTCCACCATCGCCAGCCGCGCGAGGCTGGAGGTGGCGACGAACCTGCCAACCAAGCGTGGTTGTGCGCCGGCTGCCACCAGAACATGCACCGCCTGGTGGAGATGATGCTGCGGGGTGAGGGCGGCCCCGCCGCGGACTGCGCAGCCACCATCTATCCCCATCCCAAACCCCGCATGATGATCATGACGCTGGCGCGCGAAGCCGCGTACCACCTAGTGCACATGCAGGAACTGGGGGTGCGCGTCACCGCCGCGGCGAAGAAGTCGGTAACCTTAGAGCTGTCCGGCATCATCTACCAGCAGCTGCGGGTACTCTCCCAGCAAACTCGTGGGCGGCGGGGGGAACCGTTGTCGGTACCGCGCTACATCCACGCGCTGATCACGCGCCATCTCGCCAATCCGCTGTTTTAGTCACTACCGGATTAGTACGTATCTGCTCCTCGCCGCTGCGATCCCCCTACCGAAAAGCCGAATCATCGTCGACACTTAGCCGCTTTGTCCCCAGGGTTATCCCCACCCCTTGACAAGCTGCGACGGCCGTGATAGGATGGGGATCCGTAGCGCAGCCCTACGCTACGATCACCAGCCATGAACTCGGCGAAGCTAACTGCTCATGCGCAGCTGAATCCTCGCGTGCGCGCACTGTATCCGCTGCTGCTGGATACCAGCGCGCTGCGGCGCGTGGCGTTGCAGTACGCGAGCAAACAACTCACCCAGCTGCTACTCAGCTCCTCACTGCGGCGGCGCTGGGCACTCGGTCCCGACAAGACGCTGCGGGTGTTGGACTACATCACGCGCGTGGATTTCACCGACGCTGCGGTCACCGCCGAGGTCAATTTCCTGCGGGAGTGCGAAGCGCGCATCGCGCCCCAGTTCTTCCTCAACTTCATCGTCGTCATCGAGGATCTGCTGGGCGTGCTGCTGCACGAGCGCAACCACTACCTACTGGTAGGGCTGATCTACCCCATGGTGCCGACCGCCTTCGATCCGCGGTTGCCGCACAACCTCATCGACGACATCCTGATCAACGCGTTGGTGCGGTCGCTGTGCTTCACCGACGTGTTCGAACGCTTCTACTTCGGCGCCACCGGCAACGTGCAGCATAAGGTGCCTACCGACACCTGTGGCAACTGGACCCCGCCGCCGGCTCCGGCGCAGTTCACGCCGTGGTCACTGCCGCTGCTGACCTACCGCAATGACTACGCGGTGCAGGGCGTAGCCCAGATCATCACCCAAGCCGACGAGCACAAGGCCCTGACCAAGCGACTGCTCGCGGCGCTGTATCGCATGCTGGCGGCGCATTGGGGCAGCTACACCACCTTCCGCAGTCGCCTCGTGAAGCTGTGCGGGTCGCTGCGCAAGGTCGAGCAGCGGCATCTACTGGCGAAGCGTCTGCACCGCATGCTCCGTGAGGCCGAGGGCTCGACGTGCCCACCAGGCTTGACCGTCGAGCAGTGGGCCGAGTTGCGCGTCCAAGCCGAAGAGCGCTACACCCTGGTAGATTGTCTGAGTTGTCTGCGGCAAGGCTTCACGGCTGTGCAGGAACTGCAGCGACGCATGCAGCGTACCCGGGGGCTCGACCAGAAGCCCCAGCCTGAGCCGCAGGTGCCGCTGCTGGGGCAGTCGCAGCCCGAGCCGTTGGGCGCGGTCAAAGTGTCCATGCACGGGGACGACGCGCACTTGCCGGAGTGGACCGACGCCGATACTGAGATGGCGCGGGTAGCGCGCGAGGGGTTGGAGGAACTGCAGACCTGTGCTACGCGCACGGGAGTCACGGCGATCAACGTAGAGCCACTGGATCGTTACCAGCGGCTGCTGGTAGATACGCTCGCGGGCCACATTGCCATGCAGTACCACGACGGTGAGCAGTGGCATGCGCAGCGCCTACCGGCGGTGCCGGCGCATCTCACCAATGCCGACTTGTGCGCCATCGCGCACGACGTGCCGCTGCTGGATTTCGGCACGCGCATCTACGACACGCCGGTGCCCAACTACCATCTCATCGTCGACGTCAGTGGCTCGATGAGTAAGTTCCTGCCGTTGCTGCCGCCGTTCCTGCGTGCCATCCGCCCCCATTTGGATGATACCACGGTCAACTTCAGTGGCGTCTGTCGCGAACTGGCTACCGACGAGGCGGCCCAGCGCGTGCTCACCAATCACAGCACCAAGTTCATTCCAGTGTGGGAGCTGATTCTGCAGCACAACTGGCCCCGGCTCATCGTGCTGACCGACGACTGCAGCGACGAGGGCAAAGACGCGTTAGTCCACGACAGCTTCCTCCAACTGCAGCAACGAATCCACCAGAACGTAGTAGTGCTGTGCTTGATTCGGGTAGGCGACAACGACGGCCCCTGGACCGAACTGCTACGCTGGCAGGGCCAGCTACTGGGATCGCCGCACGCCTTGGTGATTCTGGACCCTGACGCGGTGCGCGAACGCAAGGTGACGCATGGGGTTTCTTGAAGAGCAGCTGCATCTCTACGGGCTGCAAGAGCAAGAGCTAGCCATCATCGCCAACATGGTGATTCGCCACCCCGTGCTACTGGTGGGATGGCACGGTGGCGCCAAGACTGAACTGTGCTGGCGGCTAGCGGCGGCGCTGTACGGCGTCGAGCTTACCGCGCGCCGCTTCCGCAAGTACGAAGCCAAGAACCTCGATATGACCGAGATGCTGGGGTACGCAGACGTGTATGCCCTGCGACACCAGCGACACGGACGGCGGGAGGTGGGATACGTACCCAGCCCCATCTCCATGGCCACGCGGTGGGTAGTGCTGATCGATGAGATCCTGGTAGCGAGCGGCTTCACCCAGAACAAGCTGCTGGAACTGGTGCGCGAACGCACCATCCAGGGCGTGCCCACGGAGGTGCGCTACATCTTCGCCGCGACCAATCCGCCGAGCGCGGGTAATTTCAACCTCTACGACGTGAATCCCGGGTCGCTGCCGTTGGTGGATCGATTCTCCGTAGTAACTTTCCCCCGCTTCTTGCTGAACTCATCTACCGACCGTGATCTGCTCAAGCGGATCATCCGCCACTCCGATATGCCGCTGCAGCCGGGCGCCCGGCCGCTGCGGGCTATCATCAAGCGGGCGCGGGCCAAGCTGGCCAGCTTCTCTGCCGACGACATCGAGACGGTAGACAATCTGGCCGTCGAACTATTCGCACGCTTCACTGAGGTTGAGGGCCGCGCGGCCTCGGCTGTGGGTGACCCGCTGACCACGTTGTCGCCGCGCAAGACCAAGGTGCTGGCGAACTTCCTGCTGGCGGTCGAGGCATTGCGGCGTACGACCCCGCAAGTGCACTATTCACTCAGCTGCGTTACCGAGGGGGTGCTAGGCATGGTGCCCGAAGCTACCGCCCTGTGCCGGGCCAAGGTAGCGAACCTCGACAAACTGCGTGCGGACGTAGCCAGCCTGCTAGGCCATCTGCAGTTGCGCGATCCACTACGCGCACATCGGCGGGATCTGCTGAAGCTGATCCGCGCCAACGTACCCGATCAGCTGGCGTGGACTACTGAGGTGCTCAGCACGGCGCGCACGATCACCGATCCCGCGCTGCTCGCACGCGCCGTTGTGCTAGTAGAGCGGCGCGGGCTGCCGGGGAAACTAGTGGGCAAGGATCTGCGCCGCTTGCTGGCCAAGATCGTACTGGATCCCAAGCAGTCGTTCACCATCGCCCGAGTCATCGATGCGGTGGAGCAGGCGGTGACGCGTGCCCGGAGGCGTGCATGAGCATCAAGGTCACTTCCCGCTTCAGTACTACGCGGCGCACGGCGGAGCGCTACCCGGAGCTGCTGACGTTGAACGATAGGCTGTGGGAACTGCAGCACCAGCAGCACGGCGCCCGCGCGGACGACGTGCAAGTGCCGTACTACTTCATCGACGATGAAGTAGCCCTGCAGCTGCTGTGTGCGGCCTACGGGGAGCGGCGCGGCCGACCGCGCGGCCGACCACAACTTACGCGCACCGCACTAGATGGGGTAGTCCTGACCCAGCTAGCCTGGTGCGCGTTGTACCCCGTACCTCGGCAGCAACTCACTGAACTGGCCCAGACCTACGGCCCGGGGCTGCGCAACATCATCGTCATCAACACGGTTCCGCTGCCCGCCATTCCTGGCAAAGTTGACGTCCGCGAGGCGTGGCAGCAAGCTGAGATCACCATCTACATCGGGGAGCAGGTACTACTGTTCCCTGCCACTCATCGTACCGGCGCCGACGCGCCCAAGGAGGTCACCGACCTGTATCTCAATGGGGGCATGACGGGACTGCTAGAAGCCGCCGGGCAGCCGCAGGTGCGCACCATCTTCGTCAATCCGCGCCAGCGCGATCTGGATGGTGCCCATGGAGATAATGCACTAGCCAACATACTGACGGGCCTGTTCGTGCAGTAGAGCCTAAGACCGATCTTCAAACCAGAAGGGGGCACGATGCTGCAATCGATCCTAGCCGAGTTCGCTACCGAGGACCGTCCGGCCATCACCGCCGTAGTTGGGCGTTACGTCGCGCGGCTGACCCGCTCACGCGAGTTCAATCAGCAGATCAAGGCGTTTGGCAAACACGTGCCGACGCTGCGGGCCACCAAGCATGCCGTGCTGGATCGGCATGCCTACTTTCTCACCCGACTGTGGCGCGCGGTGTACGAGCACGTGCGCTACGGCATTCGCGTCGAGCTGCTAGCTACCGAGTTCCGCGTCAGTCGGCGGGACATATCCACGGTGCTGGGCACCCTGACCGAGCGCGATCGGCAGCGCATCATCCACTCCCGTATCGGCGTGGACTACCTAGCAGCCGAGCAGCGCGAGCACATCGTCGACGAGATCCGCAAGTCGGCCCGGCGGCTGGCCCAGCGCAAGCTGCGCTTCATCGCCCGCTATGACTCCGGCATCAGCCTAGAAGATCTGGAGGCCGATTTGGCGGCCGAGGGGGTGCGCACCTTCCTGTACTACGAGCACTTTGGCCCCACCCACTTAGCCAAGATCCTCAACTACGTACGCATCAGCGTACACAACCGCTGCATCAACCTCATCCACCACTACTGCACCATCGGGCGCGCGGCGGTCAAGGCTGAGCGGGGCTACCGCTGCGTAGACTGCAGCCACACCTTCGACATTCGCGTAGGGCCACCGCCCGCACAGTGCCCCAAGTGCGCGTCGGACAACCTCATCGATCAGACCAAGGAGCGGGAGTACGTCGTCACCAAGATCAGCTTGGACGACTGCCTGCGGGACAAGCAGCGCGCCCATGAGATCGAAGCCCAGATCGCACTGCCCCAGGAGCGGTCGCTCACCACCGACGAGCTGCTGCACCGTCTGGATGCGGTAGCGGATCCGCGCGTGCGCGAGTTCTTCAACATCATCAACGGGCGCGTGTGGCGCTTTGCGCGGTGGCTGTACCGCATCCACGGTAAGCCTAGCGTTACGGCCCTGACCTTGGCCGAGCGGGGCGAGTACGCCCGCGAGTACCTGGGACTGACGGTGTCCGAATTGGTGCAGCAGCTGCATGGGGTGCTGGATCCAGAGGTGCTGGCCTACTACCTTCAGCGCCATGCTGCCGCGACCGACGCCTTGTAAAGACGCCACGTGCACGGCCAGTCACCCTATTCTATAGACCACTACCATGCGTGCCGTGCGGCGTACTGCCGCCAATCAGATCATCGGCCCTGCCTTGGACTGTGGGGCTGCCCGTCCACCACGTAGACGCTGGCCTACGGTGCTAGGAGTGCTGTTGCTGGTGCTAGGATTGGCGGTCTTCATCTGGCGCTGTTGACAAGGAGCAACCATGCCGAGACAGTTGACCCAATACGTCGTGCAGCTTGGCACCACCGCGGCAGGGACGGCCGAAGATTCACCGCCTGGGTACCAGTTCCTAGAGTACCGGGGCCTGCGGTATGGCGTGCAGCCCAAACGCGGCTGCGGTGACTGTCATGGCTGCGGGGTCGTCACGCGCAACAGCGAGCAGTCCAAGTGCGACTGCCTGTGGCGGCGGCTGTTCGATGCGCGGCACCAAGCGCCACGCCCTGCCGAGCGGCTGTTCGTGTCGGATGCACCGGGCATGGTAGAGCAGCTGCGTAAGCGCGCCGAGGTGCTGCGCAAGCAGGCGAGCGAGGCTCGCCAAGCCTACGAGGCCACGCAGTGCAATCGCGACGAGGCGCTGGTCAAGCACGACCAGAAGGTCGAGGAGCAGCAGGAGACGGTGCGCAAGTGCGAGGAGCAGCACCAGCAGGTGCTGACCGACATCGCGCACCTGGAGAAGAGCATCGACTACAACACCGGGCGGGCCGACGAACTGCGAGCGCAAGCGCGCGAACTGGAAGGCCAGGTAACCAAGGACAAGGCTACCCTGGTCAACCTGCGCAGCAACCAACTGCACCAAGTCAGCATGGAGCGCGACCGGGCCGCGAAGAAGGCCCAGACGCTGCAAGAGCAGCGCGAGCGCATCCTACACGACTGGCAGAAGCACTTGCGCGACCCGCAGAAGGAGCTACGCCGGGCGGAGGAGCGACTCAGCCGCGTGGAGCAGCAGCTGCGACGGCTGAGCATCGAGGACGAACCGGGCGCCGAAGCTGCGGTACCGGAAGAGGCCGTGCCTCTCACTATCGTGACCGCACCTACGGCTCCGCTGCAAGTGCCAGTCGATCCCCTGCAGCCGGTCACGCCACCAGGGGTGGTGATCACGCACACGCCGTCACATGAGGCCTGTCTGGCTCGCGGCGTGCCCTGCTCCTCCGCGTGTCCGGCAGGCATGCCCCAGCCAGCATCAACCACAGTATCGGCAGCGGTGGAGCCGCCGCCAGCTGCTACTACGGAAACCGAGTAGAAAGGAGAAGTTCGATGAGCGTGATCGTATTACCGAACGTCAAGGAAGCCCGCGCGCAAAGCCGCATCCCCGTCGAGACGCTGGACGGCTACCGCACCATCATCAAGGACGCCGTGACCCGGGCCATCCTGGATCACAAGGCGGCCGTGACGGTGGAGCTGGTCAACGTGGCCGAGGCCCCGCGGGTGCTGAACCGGCTCATCCGCGAGATTCGCTTCACCACCGCGAAGGACGACGAGGGCAAGACCAAGTCCAAGACCGGCTACCGCGCCTACGTGCCGTTCGATGGCGTGGCCGAAGGCACCACCGCTGGGACGTCGACGGTCAAGCTCACCATCGAGTGGGGCAAGCTCGATGAGATGATGCTGGAGCTGAGCCCGCCACGGCCCGACTTCGTGATGCCGGAGGAAGAGGTGGCCGAGGTCGACGTGCCGGACGAGGTCGAGGGCTAGTACCACCCCGGACTGCCAGCACGACCAGCCGTGTGCCTCCAACCACCTGCTCCCCCGTGCTGGCAGTCCGGTATTTTGTACTACTACCCATGGGTCGTCCCGTACCGCCGTCCGATGATCTAGCCTATGCGGTGCGGGCACTGCACCGCCTCACCAAGCCGCACTGCACCTGTGCCCACTGCCGACGCATCTCCACCGTCGTAACGTGGTTGCAATCCTACCTGCAGCGCCAGACGCGGCGGGCTAGCTGTAAAGACCGTCGCCCCCATGTCGCGTCCTAAGACTGCTGTCCTCGCCAATCGCCTGTGGGTTGCCAAGCGGCTGGTCAAGCCCCAGCACCTCCATCCGTTTCGCTATACCATACGCGAGCGCGTATGGGACGACATGTTTGGCGCGTTCGTGATCATGGACCGCGAGGTCTGTGCTTATCGCGAGTACGCTACCAAGGTCGGCTTCCACTGCGGCGATCTGGAGAAGCTGCAGGCCACCTTTCGCGGCTTCACCTTCTACGACGAGCGGGCCGCCCCGCGGCTACCGCTACGCGGACGCCAGCTCAAGGTACGGCTCAAACTCCGCGCCGAGCAGCGCGGGGCTGTGCGGGCGTGGTTGAAGCGGGGCTACGGCATCATCTTCGCGCCGGTGCGGTGGGGCAAGACCATTGCTGCTGCGGCTGCCGCGTTCAAGCTAGGCCTGCGCACCATCATGATGGTGGACAAGCTATCGCTAGCGCAGCAGTGGCTCGACGAACTCCGTAAGTCCAAGCACACCAATCTGCGCAAGATCGAACGCCGGCTGGGGCGGCCTCTGGCGGGCGTGATCGCCGGCAGCATCAAGCCGGGCGCACTGCGCAAGCTAAAGCACTTCCCCCCGCTGACCTTCACCACCTTCCAGTCGATCCACTCGCTGCTCAAGCGCCGGCCGAAGTTCATGCGACGGCACCGCAACGCCTTCGGCTTGGTAATCGTCGACGAGGTGCATCACAGCCCCGCCATCACCTACGCCCACGCCATCGCCTTCTTCAACGCCGCCCACCGTCTGGGCGTGACCGGCTCGATCAAACGGCGCGATGGCAAGCACATGGTGATGCACGACATCATGGGACCAGTCACCGGCATCGGTACCCAAGAGCAGATGCCAGTGACGGTCTACCTGCACTTCACCGACGTCAACGTGCGCGCGCAGACCTCGTGGACCACCATGATCTCCAATCTGTGTCGCAGCCTGCCGCTGACCGACGCGGTGTTGGAGCAGGTGATCACCGATGCCGAGCAGGGGCGCTACGTCATGGTGCACTCCGAGCGCAATCAGCACCTGGAGGATATGTGCGCCCGAGTACGACGGCTGGCGCCACATCTCAACCCGCAGTTCATCCACCAGAAGGTCAAGGTGCCGGTGCGCAAGAAGTACGTGCGGCAGATGGAGCGGGGCAAGATCAAGGTGCTGTTCGTCGGCAACGTGTTCATGGAAGGCATGACCATCAAGCGAGCCGACTGCTTGCACCTGTTTCCTACCACGACCAACCCCGAAGCGGTGAAGCAGCGCACCGGACGCGTGCGCACGTTCGTGGCAGGCAAGCCCCGGCCCCTCGTGCGGTTGTGGTGCGTGGGTGGTCACGGTGGCTTGTTTGCGGGCCGGGCCGTCCATTTCAAGTACTTCAAGGAGCATCCGCACGACTTCCGCGTGCGTACGGCGACGTTGGCCGAGGTGGTAGGCAACACGGCCACGCGTAAACTCCAGCGGCGGGAACGGCGCGCGGCGCGCACCTGCAGTCAGTGTCGACGCTTCATTCGCTGTCGCACCGCCCAGCACATTCGCGCGCAAGGATCGGTGTGCTCACGCTTCAAGAAGCACCCAGTGCCCGCCCAGCTCAAGCTGCAGTGGTTGGTACACTATCGCCATCGCCTGAATGAGTACGGCCAGCGGATGATCGGTAGCTTCCGTCGGCAGAGCGCGAAACGGCTGTCAGTGGATCAGTTGCGCATCCTGAACGAGGTGTACATGGATCTGCTGAACAACCCGCAGACTGCCAAGCTGCCATCCTTGTAAAGTAGAGAGCCATGCCTGAAGACCTGTCGGCAAGCCGGGACAAGTTCGTAGCGCTGTGTCGGCGGGCGCACATCCCACCGCAGTACTGGTTTGACAAGAAGTGGCGGCGTGCCCAGCCCAGCTACTACAAGACCACCACGGCGTACCACGAGGGGGAGTACGTGCGCCTGCGGGAGCACGAACAAGCGCAGTGGTTGCAGCGGTTGGCTACCGACATCACGCTGCTCCAGCAACCGCACTTCCTGACCTTCCTGGGCGATCACTTTCCCGACCTCGCCAACCGCGTGGCCTTCGGCCTGTTGGTGCGGGCGCTGCTGCACGGGGGTATGGTACGCGCCTTCGCCGCCAGCGCGCTCAGCGTGCCGCATGGCGACGCTGTGGACGAGGTACTGGCGTCCCCGCCCAAGTACACTGCGGTGCTGATTCACGGGGCGCACACCGACGACGATCAGACCCGGCGGCAGGTCATTCGCGACTTCGTGCAGCTGCATGATCGGTCGTTGCGGCTGCTGGTAATCCATGGTCGCGATCCGCTCACCTACCTGCACACGGTGCTAGGCCTCAACCCGCACGGGGTGTTCTACCTACCCACGCGCGGTACCATCTTCAAGCTAGGTACCGAGAAGCTATAGGAGGCGCGCATGCTGTTCATGGGCAACGGCGAGCACTCGGGGGCTATGTGCTGGAAACTGGCGAGTACGCTAGTCGAGCTGCTCATCGACATGGGCGGCTGGCAACAGCCACGCATGAGCACCGAGGCGCCGCTGAGCAAGCCGGAGCAGGAGGCAGAGCAGCGGCAGTTGCAACGCTGGCACGATCGGGCCGAGTTCTTCTTGCGGGATGTGGCTGCGGCGTTAGGCTACGAGTTCAAGGGGCTCAAGCGGGAGAAGAAGTGATGGCGCACCGGTACCCCGCGCCCCACGTCCGTGATACCAGTCGGGCCGCCTACCACCAGATCCTGCACGACGGTATGCTATCGCGGTCACGCCGTCGGGTCTACCAATGGCTGTATCACCACGGCCCGGCAACCGGGCGCCTAGTCGAGCGCGATGCGGGCTACCGCCACGCCAACAAGCGCCTCCCTGAGCTACGCGACCGCTTGGTGGTGCGCGAGGTGGGCCGCGCTACTTGCCCGGTCTCTGGCAAGGTCGCGATCTGGTGGGATGTCACCAGTAAGCTGCCGGTCGAACCCAAGCGGTACCACGAGTACCGCGTGCTGCTGCGTGTGCGCCCCAAACAGGATCCGTGGGGTACCGCCAAGCACCTGCACCGCCAGCTGCGGCGCGATCTGCGTGGCGTGCAAGTAGCCGCTACGCTCGACGTCACTCTGCGCACGGTACGCCGCACCGTCGGGACCGTGCTGTAAAGTCTACCCATGCGACTGCGCAATCCCCACGCCGAGCTGCAGGCCGTCATCACCATTCTGGACGGTCCCACCACAGTCTCGGCCAAGCTGCTAGGTATGGTGCGCGAGGAGCACTTTGGCTACGGCCCTACCCACGAGATCATTGCCGCGGTCTATCGACACATCAGCCGCCGCAAGGCCGACGAACCGGCCGAACTACCGTCGGCGCGTTCGTTTCGGTTCACGCCCGGCCTCAGCGACATCGCCCGCGACCTGCTGGGGCAGAAGCACAAGCCGGTACGGCACGAGGCGGATATCCCCGCGCTGTACGACACCCTGGAGTACTTTCGCAAGGTGCGGGTACTGCACGGCTTCGTCCGCAACGTCGCCAAGCAGATGGGCGGCGCGGCCGGGACCGTCGACCTGACCCAGGTGCGTGAAGACATGGTGCAGACCTCCGAGCGGATGATCCTCCGCGACGAGGGCACGGTCTTTACCCACATCCCCGGCAAGGGTGCGGCCGAAGCGTTCAAGGAAGCACTGGAACACACACAGCTGATCTCGTCGCCGTTCAAGAACTTCAACGACATGGCCGGCGGCTTCGCACTGGGCGACCTGCACATCCTGGCCTCACATCGTTCCGGCGGCAAGTCAGCTATGCTCAACTGCCTAGCCGACTACTTCTACTCCGAGCTGAACCTGTCGACCGCCATTGTGCAGTTGGAGATGAGCCGGGCGACCCAGGTGCGTCGCCTGCTGGCGAAGAAGATCAAGTTCAAGCACAGCACGCTACGGCAGACGCCGTGGTCTAAGCTAGAGAAGGAAACCCGCCGCAACCTGCAAGAGGCCTATCGGGCGCACTACAAGCACGGCGTGAAGCACGGGTGTGCCTTCGACATCATCACCCCCGGCAACATCTCCGCGATGGGGCTGGAACTGCTGCTGCGACCGTTCAACTATCGGGTGGTTCTGATTGACTACCTCAACCTGATGGAGCTGGATGGTCAGCCGCACGACAACGAAGCGTCACGCCTGGGCGCTACCGCCAAGGCGTTGAAGCACATGGCCCGGCGCCTGAACGCCGCGGTGTTTGCGTTGACGCAGCTGGACATGGCGGAGGACAAGATCCGCTACAGTCGGGCCATTGAGGAGCATGCGGACTTGGTGTGGGCGTGGCGGTGGGGCAAGGAGGAGCAAGAGGGCAGCAAGGTGACCGCGATCAATCAGATGAAGACCCGGCACTTTGAGCCGTTCGTGTTCTACCTCAAGCCGATCCTCGACTACATGACGTTCGAACCGGCGACCGAGGACGAGGTAATGGGCATGACCACGCCCCAGGACAAGAAGTTCACCAAGAGCATGGAAGGCAATCTGCACAAGGAAGGGAACCTCTAGCATGGCCATCATCGGCTGTGACATGGACAGCATCCTAGCCGCGTTGCTACCGGTGTGGCTGCAGTGGCACAACGAACGCTGGCAGCCGCCGGTGACCGTGGACATGGTCACTGAGTGGGACATGACTCGCGTGGTCAGCCCCGACTGCGGGCGGCAGATCCTGACCTTGCTGGATGACGTGCGGTTGTACGAACGCGTGCCGCCGCTCGCGGGGGCGGTGGCGGGCATCACCCGCCTGTTCGATGCGGGTCACGATCTGGTAGTGGTGACCGATGCGTCGGGCCACGAAGACACCTGCGGCGACAAGATCCGCTGGCTGCGGCGCCATCTGCCCTGGCTGGTGCGGACCAGCATCGGCATCTTCCACCGCAAGGAACTGATCTGCTTCGACGCGCTGATCGAAGACAACCCCAAGATGCTGCTGAAGTATCGGCGTCGCTGGCCCACCGCGGTGACGGTGTGCATCGACTACCCCTACAACCGCGAGGTGCCAGTCGACTATCGGGCGCGGGACTACCGCGATCCGGCCGCAGCGTGGACCGGCATTGCCGACTTCCTGCTACAGCGCCTGCCTCTTGTAAAGTCCTAACACGTCGCCAACCACGGAGTTACCATGAAGTTCACCATCGATACCGCGGAGCTTCGCAGCACGTTCGACGCCATCGGCAGTGCGCTCAAGGCGCTGGACTGGAAGAACACCTGCCTGATCACGGCGCGCAAGCAGCGTGTGGTGGTCGAGGCTTCCGCCGGCGGCGGCTACTTCAAGCGTACGCTGAAGGCCAAGGTGGATGATGCTGGGGAGATGCAGGTGGCGATCAATCGCCTACCGGAGTTTCCCGCATCGACTACTACCTTCTCCCGCGATGGCGCACGGGTAGGCTTCATATCGGGCCGCCTGAAGGGGGCCTTCGACGTGCCGTCGGATGTGGATGCCGTGGATCGAATTGACAAGGCCATCAAGGATGGCATCGTGATCTCGGCGCCGCTGCTGCACCAGCTGATTCGTACCGTCCTGTTCGCCCCGGCCAATCCCGAGATCCCGATTGGTCTGCGGATCTGTACCCGCGCCAAGCACCACGAAGTGAAAGCCGTGGCGTTCGACTCCTACCGGGCCGCGATCTTCCAGCAGACCTTCCCGCCCGCCAAGGCGCCTCCCAAGCACAAGGACAAGAAGCCCGACAAGGACAAGAAGCCTGGCAAGGGCAAGCCCCAGGAGGAGGAGCCTACGGTAGCGGAACTGCACGCCGAGGTGCTGGACGACGTGGACTACATGTTCACCGCCAACATGGCCAATGCCATCTACGGGCTGTTCGACGACGACATCCACATCGGCGCCACGAAGAAGCTGGCGTGCTTTGCGGATGCGCACACGGTGCTGTTCCTGCCGTACATGGCACCCGACAAGTCGGAAGATGTGGACGACCTGATGCGCGATCTGCGACACCAGAAGCCGCGGATCGAGGCGCTGCTCGATCCGCACGCCGCCGAGCAGACCATCGCCCCGGCCTGCTCTATCATCTCGCGCAAGGAAGGCCTGCTCACGTTGGTGCCCGATGCCGGCAAAGGTGTGCTGGGAGTACAGGTGGCATCAGAGTACGCCAAGACTCGTACGCAGGTGGATCTGCTCAAGGCGAAGATCCGCGATGCGACCCCGTTCGACGTAGCCTATGGCTACTTGATGGAGTTCCTGGCCAACATCGCGTGGTACATCACGCCGGCCGACGACGACACTGAGTATGGTGCCGTGACGCTGCAGGTATTCAAGAAGTGCCTGACGTTGTCGGTGCCGCAGGCGATCTACGTCATGCCGTTGCGTACCAAGAAGACCAAGGACTAGCTCGTGCAGCTTGCGGCGCTACTTGAAGCCCCCTGCCACCAGCTGCTACCACTGTCGCGACGGCAGTCGGCCTTCTGGTTGCGGGTTGAGGAGGGCACGGCCTTAGCCGAAGCCTCTAGCACGGTCTTGACGCGCGAGATGGTGTACCGCTCATCCCATGTGCGATTGCAGCGGTACCTGCTAGGACGACGCGTGGTGGCCTACGTGCTACGGTTCCGTCGCCACGGCCAGCTACCGCGCGTGCTGCATCGTGACTGGTACGTCTTGGGGTTCTTCGGGCACAAGGTTACCTCACTGCGCATGCTGTACGACGACGGCTACGTGCGCCTGATCAGCGGCGGCAAGTTCAACGTCTTCGCGTTCGTATACTTGCGCATGGAGCGCATCGCTACCCCCGACGAGCTGGATGCCCCCAGCAGCGACGATGCCTCGTCGCTATCCATCTACCGCTCCAACCTGTGATCCATGCCACGCAAGCTGAACCTACAAGAGGAGTACTCCAAGGCGGATCGTGAACGCATCCGTGGCATCGTAGCTCGCATTCGCCAGGAAGCGGCCGGGAACGTCTGTGGCACCTGCCTATGGTTCAACGGCGCGTGTTCGTATTACGAGAAGCTGATGGTGCTGACCCCCACCGCGGTGGCCTGCCAGCACTGGGAGACCCGATGAGCCGCGGCATCTACCTACTGGCCAAGCTGTGCTGCAACAAGACGCGGGTGAAGCTGCTGGCGAAGGCGCCTACCCCGCTACCCCAACTGCAGCACGACTTGCAGCAGGCCGTAGACCAGACCACGGTGACGGTGCTGCGGCATAGTACCAAGGGCACCACGGTAGCGGTGGTACTGCAGCGGCCCTCCGCTACGGCGCTGCAGCAGATCATTCAAGCGCTGCGCGCTGCCGGGTACGAGGATTTCCACCAGTGAAGCCGTTTAGCGCACTACGCGAGCCGCCGTCTACGCGCGAGGTGTGTCCGCTGTGTCGGCGCCCCAACTACCAACCGACGCGCCACCATCTAGTGCCCAAGAGTCAGGGCGGTCATAGCACTGCGTGGCTGTGCCGTGACTGCCATCGCGCGATCCACGTGCTGTTCACTAACCGGGAACTGGAGCAGCAGTACAACACCGTAGAGGCGCTGCTGGCCCACGCCGAGCTGGCGAAGATGGTGCGGTATATCGCGCGGCAAGATGGGCGCGTCAAGATGGGTCGTGCCCGGCGGGCACGCTCCAAGAGGTGGAACTGATGCGCGGGCGCTTGGATATCCGTGAGGTGCTACGGGCCGACTCGGCAGTGCAGGATGCCAATGCGCGGGCGCGTAAGATCAAGACCAACTACCGGCTGCTGCTGGAGGAGCTGGCTACGCTCAAGGTAGGTTGCCCGGCCCACCGCCGCGGCCAGGACTACGATTTCGACGACGAGATCGTGCGGCTGCACAAGGTGCAGGCGAACCTGGACCGGCTAGTAGAGCTTCGGCTGACGGTGCAGGCGCAACGCTTCCACCTCAAGCAGCTGCGCGATCAGGTACGGGACCATCTGTTGAACTTCGACGTGATCGCACGCCTGCGCACCAAGGACGAACGCGTCACCGCCATCGACTCGGTCATGCCGAAGGTGACCCAGCGGCTGAGCGAGATTGAGTTGCTGCTAGAGCAGGTCGAAGTGGTCTACTGGAATCTGCACAACACGACGGTGAATCTGACCGAGCAACGTCAGGCTGCCGGCAAGATGGTAGACCTGCTGGGCAACGTGCGCCGCAGCCAGGGGCGCAAGGAGCACGTGTGATGTTTCCCCATGTAGGCCAGATCGTCAAGTACGTGTTCGAGTCGGACCACCCGGCGCAGCCACCTTATCGCGAGGTCTTGCCCTTGCTGGTTACCAAGGTGTGGGATAACGAGCACGTGGACGGGCACCTGTTTCTCAGCTCTACTGCCTACAAAGCCTGCAGCTGGCTAGGCGCCCGCACCACCCTACTGATCGAACGGGCACCGCAGATTCCGGAGCATGCGGGCCGTGGTCCCCAACCCGGTGAATGGTTCTGAGAGGTACCCAGATGGCTCTGGTCTGTCATCACGATCGCGTGCCACTGCAGCGTACCGATCGCAAGGGCTACCGGCAGTGCGCAGTATGTGGGCGGGTGCGTAGCCGCGACTACTGGAAGGCGCACCAGCCAGACCAGCCGCTGCACGAGGCCATGACCAAGCGACGACGTAAGAAAGTCGCACCACCCCCACCACCTCCACCGGACATCACCAAGCTGGGACCGACGTTCCAGAAGGGCTTTCGGCGGATCATCGACCGCGTGCTGGCGGGGGTACGTGATAGTACTCTCGTGATCGAAGCGACCGATCGGCTGGTAGCCGATCGCCGTCACGGCGATGCCGGCAACACGCGCATCGACGAGTTCGATTCGCGCCTACTGGACAAGGCAGTCGATGTCGTCACCGAGCTGTACGTCACGCAAGAGATCGCCAATCTGCTAGGACTGGAGCCATGGCTGAAGCGCAAGATTCTAAGCAACCTGATCAGCCGCCGATGGCCGACGCCGCGTGCGCGCCTGCCTCGGTAGCGGCACCACCCGTCGCTCCCGTACCGGTGGTGTACCTGTCGTATCCCCATCTCAGCTACACCGAGTGTCCGGACTACATGGGCGCGCTGCAACGCGCTTGTACCCCGCGGCTGCATTTCTTCGATCCGGGCGCCGACTGCAGCACACCGCAGCGCTGGGCTACGACGCTGCAGCGCATCCAGATGGCCAGCCCCGCGATCGCTGTGGTACCGGATGGGGTCTTCAAGGGGCTGAACCTGCCCCTCACGCTGTTCGCTCCACCGGGGCAAGAGCAGGTGGCCTGGGGCCTGCAGCTGACCTACCGCGCGCACGTGCTGCGGTCGCTATACGTACTGCTACGTAGCAAGGCGGTGCTGGCGGATGCTATGCTACCGGGCCGCGGCGAACAGATGATCGACCTGCTCCTCGCCCGCCTGTGCGACATCCCCATCCTCGCGGTAAGCGAGCAGCCGTCATTGTCTCCGCAGCTAGGCTACCTCGCCAGTGCTGTCGTCACCCCCACCGACAAACTGCTACCCGATCTGCTGAACTTCTACGTCGGCTACAGCCTGACCTAAGCGACGCTGCCAGCTAACACTGGCAGCGCTCCGCTCCTATCTTTAACGGTACGCGCCGCCCCTTCGCGCTACCGTTACCATGGACTCCAACAAGGACAAGCCCAACACCGGCGCCGCGCCCACCACGGGCACAAGTAGTACTCCGGCACCGACTGTTACTCCTACCACGCCGCAGCCAGATATGGCGGCGGCTCAGGCGGCGCGAGCCTACGCGCTCGCCGAAGCGTCGGCCCGTGTCCGGGCCGAGGGCGACACCGCCAAAGCCGACAAGCTGCAGGTAGCAGCCGAGGCTGCCGCCAAGGAATCGGCCACGGCTTCGAAAGAGGTCGCCGCGCGCCAAGCCGACGCCGAATCCGGCAAGCTGGTCAACAACGTCGTTGCGCAGAGCCGGCAGGATGAGACCGACCGCAAGTCAATCGCGTTCACCGAGCAGCAGTTCGGGCCGCATCCGGCCTACTTCGTGTCGGTGCGAGTGTTCATCGCCGGCGTCGAAGTCACCAACTGGTTGACCGGTACGGTTACGCTTACCTACGCGGGACGGGACGGCCACAACACGGCCTCCTTCACCTTGCAGAGCGCGCTAGACAACTTCATCATCACCAACCTCAACGCGCCGGGGTTGATGGTGACCGAGCGGGCCACTGGCGAGGTCAAGGAGACCGAAGCCAATCTACAGATCTACCGGGATGCGGTCAAGCGCGCGGCCGAGCTTGAAACCCAGATAAGCATCGCCAAGGCCACTGGCGACACTGCCACTGTCCAACGGCTAGCTGACGAGTATACTGCCGCGGTCGCGGCGGAGGCCAGCTCGCGCTTCAACCCCATGGGGGCAAAGATCACGCAAGACGACGTGATCAATCAGGGTGGGCGCAAGGGTCAATGGCGCGACGGCGGGGCGGAGATGCCGCTGTACTCCGAGCTAGCCAAGCACACCATCTACAACTACAAGAACAACCGCACGCTGAATCCAGTGCTGGATATCGACGGCGAGCAGCTAGGTCGCACCTCGCGCGCCAACACCTCGGGCAGTCGCATGTGGCCGCTACAGGCCCAGCGACCCATCTTCCACAAGAACGACCCCGTACGCATCTTCATCCACAACCCCTTCTACCACCCGCGCGACGCCAGCGATGAGCAGTGGCTACCGGCGTTCGCCGGGTTCATCGAAGGCTACCCGTGGTCGGATGATTACCTGTCGGGGCATACTGACGTGCAGATCTCCTGCTACGATCTGCGCGCGCTGATGCGCTACATGCGGGTGGTCAACATCCTGCCCCAGGAGAACATCGTCGGCTCGCAGACCAAGGCCGGCGCCGAGCTGAACCTACTCAAAAAGTACTTTGGCCAGGGGGCCGCTACTGGCAGCAGTGGCTTCACCAACTCCATGTTCACGCTGATGCTGCTCAACAGCGGCACCAAGAACATGCTGGCGGGCAAGCGCTTCGAAACCTTGGTGGTCAATCTCACGGTGGGCGACGTTACCGATGCGGCCGGCAACCCCGCCCCTACTAGCTACGGTACCTCACTAGAAGCGGCGGGCGGGGGGAAGCTAACGCCGGTAGGGCCGCTCTTCAAACTGGGCAAGATTCAGCTGTATGGCGGCACCGACGATGCTAACCTAGAAGGCATCAAGGGAGTAGCCACGGCATCGTCGTCCCCCACTGCGCTAGACGACTGGCACACGCTGTGTCTGTGCGGACCCCGGGACATCAGTCGCTACGGGGTGACGACCAAGCGGGTCGATGATCGCTACCTGACGTCCCCGCAGGTGGAACAGCTGGGCAAGAATACCGTCTGGTGGTACGTGGATGCAGCGGGCACCATCCAACCTGGCAAAGCCTGTCCGGTCAACCAAGAGCTGCACCTGTTGCTGCCGGGTAAGGGCACGGTGTTTCGCACCCTGTTCCCGCAAGAGAACGCGGGCAACACCATGGCGGGCACGGAACTCGACTACACCGACCGGTTCACGCTGCTCAATGAGATCTGCAACATCATGGACTACCAGTGGTACGTCACACCGTTCGGGGATCTGGCGTTTGAGTTTCCTATGTACGACTTCTTCCCGACGCCGGGTTTGCGTGTACAGGGCTCCAAGCGTAGTACGCAAGCGGGCAGCAGTGCCACCAGTCAGGCGCCCGCCAACAAGGCGCACATGGGCTTCCAGAAGTGGGCGGGCGCGTTCACACTGGACTGGCACCTCACCTCCTCCTCTTTCAACGAGGAGAGTGGGGAACTCACCACCATCTTGTTTACCGACGGCGCCTTGAACGAGTACGGCACCGAAGACGCCAGTAACCCGACCAACAAGTCGCTGCTGTTTATTCCCGCGATGCTGCGCCGGCTGGGTGGGGTCACGGCCTCGGTCAACTTTCCCTACCTGACCGACAAGCGCGCCATCTGCTTTGCCGGGCTGCTGGAGTTTCGGCGGCGCATCGCCCGCTACGCGACCATGGAAGTCAGCGCGATCTACCGCCCGCTGTGGCTGCCCAACCGCCCCATCTTCGCTGTACCCCGCCAGCGGTGTGGCACCACTGCCAGCATCACGCATACGCTAGAGATCAATGGCGCTGCGGGTACCACAGTGTCGCTGCAGTACATGCGTCAGCGCGACGAGTTCGGTAACTGGACCCACGTCACCGGGGCCGAGAACATGCCGCTGGACTACACGCTGATGGAGTCCAACTACCCCAACTGGCAGAACCGCCAAGATCTGGACTACCTCATCGACGGCATCTGCATGCCGTGTCTCAGTGAATCAGGCGGCGGTTTCCCTGACAGCCCACCTGCAGCTAGTGGACCGCGCGGTACCGGCCGCAAGTGGAGTAACCAGTCGCAGCAGACTGGGGTCAAGTTCTACAAGTACGGCCCTGATGGCAAACCCGTGCTGCAAAACGGTGGCACAGCGCCGCGGATTTCCAATGATGAGCTAGGGGATCTGCTCAACTGCTTGCGCGCCAACAACCCCAACATCAAGATCCCCACCGGCATGTTGGTAGCGGTAGCGGCGCGCGAATCCAACGGCTTCTATACGGTCACCACCGGCGTGGGCCAAAACGCTACCGGCACCTGGCAGCAGATCGATGGCTACAAGGGCTTGTCGCTAGATGGACGCATCGACCCGGTGACCTCGTCCGCGGCGTCGATGAGCGATCTCAACAGTGCCTACAACCGCATTGTGGCTGCAGGCGTTACCGATCCGGCCCAGCAGCTGGAGTTGCTCTACGAGATGCACGCGCTGCCTGCCGCGGGCCAGGCTGGACTGAACGCCGCCCGGCAGAACAGCCGTAGTAATCTGCCCAACTCGGATCCCACCAACTGGAACTCGGTGCAGACGGCCATGACCGGTGCGTGGTCCGACTACAAGGAGAAGAAGCAGACGCGCACTGACGCGGCGAGCCACGTGAGGGACATCGGCAACTACTCCAAGGAGGCCGCTGGTACGGTTACCGATCCTACGTACTCGCGACCGGTATCGCCCGAGCGCTGTGCGGAGTTGACCAACTCACAGACATGGAAGACCCGGGCTACTGACGCGCCGGCCGAGACGCCGACGGCGGCACCCACCACGTAACCGTAAAAGGAGTGATCATGCATCATCCTCACGCACACACGATTCATGGACAGCTTCGACATCTCGGTGGCTGGCGCCGAGACACTCCCGATCACCGCGACCATCGTTACATGGCCATCGCGCCGGCCATGGCGTTGCCGCCACGCGGCGACACCAGTCAGTTTGACTCGCCGGTCGAAGACCAGGGACCGATCGGCTCGTGCACGGCCCACGCGGCTACCAGCGGCATGGAGGTGCTGTACCCCAAGCTGCTAGCCAAGCCGGCGCCGCAGCTGTCGCGGCTGTTCATCTACTACATGGCTCGCACGGTCTACGAGCAGGTGGCGCCGGGCGACGACAGCGGCTGCGAGATCCGCAACGTCATCAAGTGTCTGGCCAAGTACGGTACCTGCATGGAGACACTGTGGCCGTACACCAACCCCGAGCAGCAGTTCGCGGTGGCGCCCCCGACCCCGTGTCAGCAGGACGCGCTCAACCATCAGGTGCTAACATACTACCGTCTCACGGGGCTGCGGCAGATCCAGCAGTGTCTAGCCAGCGGCTACCCCGTGATCGGCGGCTTCTCGGTGCCGGAGAGTGCCATGGACGAGCACGTGGCCCAGGACGGCATCGTGCACTTCCCCCAGCCCAACGAAGCGTTCGTGGGCGGGCACGCGGTACTGTTCGTGGGCTACGACAACACTACGCGGCTGGTGAAGTTCAAGAACTCGTGGGGGTCAGCGTGGGGGCAGAAGGGCTACGGCTTCCTACCGTACGACTTCTTCACCGACGAGTTGGCCGACGACTTCTGGACCGTGCGTCGCGAGGAGATGTAGGAGCTAGCTCATGGCCGCCCCGCGGTTCGCGCCCAACTGGATGCAGGAAGTCGACAGCCTCGAACGCGACACCCGTCACTTTCGATTGAACGCGGTGCGCAGTGGCTTTGTGACCTCGTACAATCGGCAGACGGAAGAGATCACCGGCGTCACGCGCACGGGTGCCTTCCGCGGGCAGCTGCCACCTATCTTCGAATCTGCCGGGGCGTACATTCGCGGCGGCTACAGTCCGCAGGGCGTGTGGGTAGCCTACAACCAGGATCAGACGCAGCCCATCATCATCGCGCAGCACACCTCATCCTCCGACAAGCGGCTCGCGCAGTACGACGCCGGTACTGGCTACTACCGACCGTTGGAGCCGGGGGCTATCGACATCAAGTCCAGTGGCATGGCCGGGATGTATGCCGACACCGGCGGTACGCTAGAGCTGCGCGGGGGCTTGGTGCAAGGTCTGTTGTCGCAGGAGCTGATGGCCATCGAGTGGCACGCGCCCGCGCACCGCCGGTTCCTGCACACCGCTAGCGAGTACCTGGGCGGCGATCAGGAGGTATTCGGTACGGTGATGCGGCATCTCAACCCGCTGGATCCACTACCCCAGCCGGTCCCCGATCCCACCAACCCCACTACCTTCGCCAAGGAGTACTCTCGCACGCTCAGCGGCCTGCTAACTCCGGCAGTACTGGTACGCGAGGGCACGCTGCTGATGGACGACATGGGCCTGCCCATGCTCAGCAGCATGGGCGTGCCGCTGCGAGCCGCGCATCGCTACGGCTCTACCGGCGTGGGCACCTCGGGCTGGGATGTGGACCAGCTAGGCAACATGGATCTGTACACCAGCATCGAAGCGGTAACCGGCATTACCGTCAAGGTGCCTACCGGGTTCTTCAACGTCACCGCCGGACTTGGGGTAACGCTGAAGAGTCCGGTGTCGGTATCGCTGCTGGCCCCGACGGTGGCGGCGACGGCTGAAGCTAGTATGACCTTGGCCTCGCCGGGCACCATCGCGGTGGCGGCTACGGGTACGCTGAATCTGGCAGGTACGGGACTGGCCACGCTCAGCAGCGGCTCGCTATTGAGCTTGTCAGCACCGTTGATCACGCTTGGTCCCACGCCCAACTACGTGGGCATTGTGACCGAAGCTACGCCCTGCCCCTACTTGACGTCCTTGGGCTTGACGCCGCCTGCCAACTTGCACGGCGCCACGCTGCTGTGTACCAAGACGGTACGCGTCAGCATGCTATAGGTGGTCACATGGTGCAGCCCGCCTTCATCGTCCCTGCAGAAAAACCGGTCGACGACATCTACCTGCAACAGCGCGCGCTGATCGATGCGCAGCTGTATCAGGCCGCACGTGACATCGACCAGATCATGAACCAGCCGCCGCTAGCGGCGACGGGGTGGCTGGGGATTATCGCTGGGGCGACGCTGGACTGGGGACCGGAGGCGACCGTGGAGGCCGCGCGCTACCTGGGCGCCGGCGCTATCGCCGTGGTGGCCAATGTGCAGTGGGTAGTAGAGCAGCCGCTGGACACTACCGATCCCGCGCATGCCCTGCAGAAGATCGCCACTGCTATCAGCCAGGCTAATCCCCAGGTGCAGGTGACCGTCGATCCTACGCAGCTGCGACTGAACGTAGTCGCTACGACTGCCGGCAGTGCGGGCAATGCCATCCCCCTGAGCATCGGACCTAGCTACCAGAGCTTCATCGAGGCGTCCGGTACCACGTTGAGTGGCGGCAAGGATGGCAACGTGCGGCAGCAGCTGGATGCGGTGGTAGCCTCGACCACGCAGGTGATGGTGGCGTCGGATCGTATGCTGATTCATGGACGAACCGACTACAAGGAGGTTACGCAGGCGCTGGGCGTGTACGCTCCGGACATTGAGCAGCAAGCGGCCGAGCGGCGGATGACCACCGCAGGCTTCCCCATGCTGTGCGGCAAGCCGCTGATCCGCGATGGCAAGAATCGCATGGCGGGCGCCATCGACCTCGTCAACTTGCTAGGGGCCGACAAGGCGGTAGCGGCGCTGCATTCCCACGCGCCGGGCAGCATCGTCGTAGTACCGGTGGTGACTAAGCTGGTCAGCACGCCGTACGCCACCTCGTGCGGCACCATCTTCCGCGATGAGTACCATGAAACCGTGCTGCCGCTAGATCAGGGGCCGACGGCGGTCCCGGCGGGGGCGACGGCGGTCTACTATGCCTACCACGTCGGTACCATCGTACCCACTCCTACGCTAGTCGACCGGTTGCTGAGTGTGGGCTTCAGCTACGAACAGATTGGCGTGATGATGTACGAGGGGGGCAACCAGCTGGACGTTAAGGTCACCAAGATCGCGGACCCCACCATCCTGGATCAGGTACTCACTACTGCCAGCCTCGACGATTTGACCGAGGTGTCGTTCCGCAACATCAAGGACTGGGTGTGGAACGCCACGGCGGCCGACTGGCAGAAGGCAGTCAGCGCCTGGATCGTCGACACCTTGGGGTCGGCGGGCGCCGACCTGCTCAAGGCATTCGAGTACATGAACCAGACGGAGCTGTGGCCGTTCGGCGACTACCTGAAGACGGCGTTGGATGAGGTGGGTAACTGCCTCAACCAGAAACTGATCGACCTGTTCGGTTGGCTGGTTGCCAAGGTGGAGTGGTTCAAGGACTTCATCCAGAAGACGTTGGTCGATCCGGTGCTCAAGTTCGCCAACGCGGCCAAGGGCTTGATCGAGTTTGTGAAGTCGCTGTTCCAGAACTTCCCCGGCAGCGTCGCGCTGTGCTTGCTGGGCGATCTGGTGATCAAGCTGCTGCCCCAGCTGCAAGACCTCTTCAATCTGGTGATGCTAACCGTGACCCAGTTCGTCAACACGGTCATGCTAACGCTGACGCCGCTGTTCGCGGCCCTGCAGATTGCGCTGCAACCCATCTGCTTGATCAACGGCGTGGTCACCGCGCTACTCGGACACAGCGTACCGGGGCTGGAGTGCCTGCCCCCACTGAACATTCCGGTACCGCCGATCCTCACCGATCTGCTGAACCGCTTGGCCGACTTCCTCAAGCTGATTCCGCAGCTCATCGGCATTCTCACCGATGCACTCGCCCAGATCCTGGATGCCCTCGCGAGCCTGCTGAACTTCAGTCTCGAATCGTCGGGGTCGGGGTCGTGCAATGCCACCTCGATTTCGGCGATGCTGGTGGCGCTAGCGGCCATCCTGGGTGGGGCGTTGCTGGCGGGGTTGCTCAAGGACGCTGGCATCTGCCAGACCCCCGATGCCACGATTCCGGATGAACCAGCTACGGCGGGTAGTGCTACCACCCCGAAGGGGTGGTGTCCACCGGGCGGTACGTCGTAAGGTATCTTTGTGCTATGAGTAAGACCGTCGCTATGAAGGACGGCACCTTCTTCGTGCTGCCCAACGGCCAACTGCTCGAAATCCAGTTCACCGACAAAGGCGAACAAGATCTGGTCGAGGCCTTCGGTACACCCTACATTGAGACCGAAGGTTACGGCAACGAGTTGTTCTTGTTTGTCGGGCAGGCTCCGCTCGCGGGCGCGCTGATGGAGTCGCAGGTGGGCATGATGGCAGAGCGCTGCTTTGATCGGTTGCGCACTGCGCAGATGGCCGACCCCTACATCACCACGGATGAGCAGCTCGCTGAGATGGTCGACCTGACGGTCGATGCCCTCCCCGAAGAGGCCGGCAGTTTCATCTACAGCTTTGGCGTACACACCGCCTCGGGGCGCGTCATCGGTGACGTGCGCTTCCCCTTCTCTGCCAAGCAGCTGGAGCCGCCGGGCATGGAGGTGCAGCCAACGTCGCCCTACAACCTCTTCCCGTGGAGCTGGCTCTCCAAGTAGAACGAGGCGCGCATGGCCACGCAAGACGACGTCATCTCTACCATCTACACCAACCTGGATCCCTCACTGGATCAGCAGAAGGGACCGCTCAAGCGGCTGTATCTCGATCCCCATCGCGCGGTGGTGAGCTACACCAAGGCCGGCGTCGATCGGCTGATCGCGCTGTTCACCCAGCAGCGCCCAGACAACATGACCTCAGAAGAGTACGATGCCATTACCCAACCGTGGGGCGGCATCAACCGCTTTCTGGGCCTGCCCGCCTTCGGCACCGTCACCGTCTACGCGTACACCAAGCCCGCGGCCGACTTCGTAATCCCCTTCGGTACGGTGTTCAGCGACGACACGGGGTCGTTGCTGTACCAGGCGTCCGCTGAGCTACGCGTGGCCATTGGCGACCTGGATCGCTACTTCAACCCCACCAGTCGGCGGTTCGAGTTCGACCTCACCATCATCGCCAAGGAGGTGGGATCGGACTTTGCGGTACCTCCGGGTCGCATCACCAAGATCGTGTCTGACATCCCCTTCGCCAGCGGCGTCATCAACCAGAAAGCGCTAACCGGCGGCTTGCCGGTAGAGTCCGACAGCAGCATCGACTCCCGCTTTCGCGCCCGACTAGAGGGTACCGACCGCGGCAGTTCGGGCTGGATCAGCTTCACCACGCTGTCGGTAGCCGGCGTGCAGAGTGTGGCCCTCATCGCGCCCGGCCACCCGCTGTTCTCGCGACGCACC